>ERZ773054.82-NODE-82-length-67787-cov-7.156632_pt1 | contig 67787 bp, 61 predicted proteins | sample MGYA00580630_ERZ773054 | MGnify/ENA primary metagenome ERZ773054 (study PRJEB29015, sample SAMEA2737994) | human oral metagenome | biome: human oral; feature: human-associated habitat; material: dental | place: China | collected 2115 ... | reverse complement strand
CCCACTCCGGCAGGAATATACCCCCCTGACAGCCAATTATAAGAATTAAAGATACCCTGTCCCTAGGGCGGCTCAGCTCACTTTCCCACCCAAAGGAGGCATTCCTCGTGAAAAAAATCATCTCGGCCCTGCTTTTCTCCTCACTGTTCGCGTTATCCGCTGCCCCCGCCGCCGCCAGCATCTGGACGGCCCGGGAAACGGGAGACTACTATGAACTGATCTACCCCGTCTTTGAAGGCGACGACCCGGACATCAAAGAGGCCATTAACGCCGACATCTACACCCGCGCTTCCCGCACCGCCGATGCCGGCCGCCGCCGATACACCACAAGTTTTCGTTACGAGCTGATGATGGAAAACGACCAATACCTCTCCTTCCTCTTCTTTCCCGGCGGCTATGAAGAGGGGGCCATGCACGGCATGTACGCCGGCGTGGGGGTCGTCTACGACAAGACTACCGGAGCGCGGCTCCCCCTCTCCCACTTCGCCGACGTCACCGTATCTGATCTCGTTCGGCTCCAGCGCTCCGGCCACTTCTATCGATACAATGGCACCCCCATCCCCGTGGAAAATATCCAAGGGCGCCCCCAGAAAGTGCCGGAAGATTACTTCATCAACGCTCAGGGACAGATCTTCGTTATCTTCTCCCCCTACATCTTGGCCTGCTTTGCCGACGGGGTCACCGCCATCGACGTCACCAGTCTGGGAAAGCCCGGCGTCCTCTGACGGCGCTCCGCTGAGCACCGGCTTCATCGGCAAAAATAAGGAGCAAGAGGTGCCTCCCAAAAAACTGCACCCGCATCCCCCCACTGCCTGCGAATAGGAGGATTCCCCATGAAAGCCATCATTCCCACCTTGCTTCTTTCCTTGTACCTCGCCTTTCCCGCCGCCCCCGCGGCTGCCAGCGTCTGGACGGCCACGGAAACCGGCGACTACTACCAGCTGACCTATCCCGTCTTTGAGGGCGACGACCCGGACATCCAAGAAGCCATCAACGCCGATATTTACACCCGCGCTTCCCAAACCGCCGACGCCAATCAGGGGGAATCGTACACCACCAGTTTTCACTACAAACTGAAAATGGAAAACGACCGGTACCTCTCCCTCGTCTTTCTCCCCGGCGGCTATCCCAAAGGTGCCATCCACGGCATGTACACCGGCGTTGGCGTCGTCTACGACAAGACCACCGGGGAACAGCTCCCCCTCTCTTACTTCGCCGACGTCACGTTGGACGATTTGATCCGGCTCTGGGAGGAGGGCGAATTGTATGACTACGAGGGGAAGAAAATTCCTGACTTCAGCTTATTTGGCCCGCCGAAACGCGTACCCGAAGACTATTTCCTTACTTATGACGGAAAAATCTTCGTCACCTTTTGCCCCTACGAATTGGGGCCTTATTCGCAGGGCATCACCGCCATCAACGTCACCAGTCTGAAAAACCCCGGCGTTTTTGAGGACGTGCCGTAAAAATCGTCAAAAAATGTTTCACGTGAAACATTTTTTGACGGCGCATGACCACGTCCCGCTGACACAGAACCCCTACGGAGAGGGAGGCATTTTATGGAAAACTTTTTAGAAAAACTGCGAACCGCGGGCTATAAGATCACCCCCCAGCGCCGGGCCGTCTGGGAAGCTTTTCAAGCCCAAGGCGACTTCCCCACCGCCCACCAGATTTTAGACGCCGTGCGCCGAACGCAGCCCGACGTTTCCCTCGATACCATCTACCGCACCCTCGCCCTGCTGACAGATTTGGGCCTCGTCCACGAAATTTTCCGCCCCGCGGGCAGCGTCTACGAACTGACGGCCCCCGATCATCATCACCATCATTTAGTCTGCACCGCCTGCGGCCGGACGGAGTGCATCGACGTCTGCCCCATGACGCCGCTTTACGAACGGGAAGCCGCCAAAAAAGGCTTTCGCATCACCGGCCACATCTTTGAATTTTACGGTCTCTGCCGAAAATGTCAGAAAAAAGACAGGAAATAGCCCAGGAAAAATTTTACCAAGAAACTGCCTGCAACAAATAATTTCTCTTGCTCTGTTCCGAGAGATATGGTATGGTATTAAATAGGATTTTTACTATTTAATACCATTATTTATTTACAGGAGGTCTTACCTTGAAACGTTTCGTATCCATCTTTGCCCTGCTCACCCTGTTCTCCCTCGCTTTAGTCGGCTGCGGCGGAAGCGGAAGCAGCGGCAGCGGAAATGACAAGAAAGCCGAAGCGCCCTTTCGCATTGTCACGTCCTTCTATCCCATGTACATCGCCACCATCAACATTACCCAAGGCGTCGACGGCGTCGAAGTGACGAACATGACCAAACCGCAGACGGGCTGCCTCCATGACTACCAACTCGCCACCGGCGACCTCAAGACGCTGGAAAAAGCCGACGCTTTCGTCATCAACGGCGCGGGCATGGAAGCCTTCCTGGACAAGGTCGTCAACCAGCAGAAGAACCTTAAAATCATCGACGCTTCCAAAGACATCCCTCTCCTCAAGGACGGCGACGAAGAGAACCCTCACGTCTGGCTCAGCGTCACCCACGCCATCGCTCAGGTGAAGAACATCGCCGACCAACTGGCCGCCGCCGACCCCAAGCACGCCGACGCGTATAAGAAGAACGCCGCGGCCTACGTCCAGAAATTGGAAGCCTTGAAAAAGGAAATGCACGCCGCTCTCGACAACCTGCCCCATAAAGACATCGTGACCTTCCACGAGGCCTTCCCTTACTTCGCGCAGGAATTCGGCCTTCACATCGTAGCTGTCATCGAGCGAGAGCCGGGCAGCGAACCCACCCCCGCCGAGTTGAAGGAGACGATTGAAAAGGTAAACGCGCTGCCGGTGAAGGTTCTCTTTACCGAGCCTCAGTATTCCCCCAGCGCCGCCGAGGCCATCGCCCGGGAGACCGGCGCGAAAATCTACACCCTCGACCCCGTCGTCACCGGCGAGGCCAACGACGCCGCCAAGGACGCTTACATCACCACGATGAAGAAAAATCAGGCGACGCTTGCGGAAGCGCTTCGCTAAGCCGCTTCCCCTCATAGCAAAGAAGAGCCCGGCCCCCTTTTCGGGATGCCGGGCTCTTCTTTGCTTTTCTCGTATGCCACAATGTACCGTCACCTCGGCCTTAATCTCACCTGCTTCCCACTGAATTCCAGTGCCCATCGTAAATATCGCCGTCCAATTTCTTTCCTTGGCCGCCTACGAATTTTTCTAGGACGTAAATTTTATATCTTCATGTCTCCTCTCAGGAACCTCTTTGCCAACGTCATAACTGTCTGCATGAACGTTACCACAGCAGCCCAAAACATGATATACTTTTCCTGTCCCATCGAAAAAATCCATCGACCAAAGAAAAGAGGACGCTTTCATGATCTTCCTTGCCATGCTGCTCTTAGGCGGGCTTTTAGGATTGTCCGGCGCGGGGGGCGCCGGCGTCAGCATCACGCTCCTCACCGTGGGATTCGGCGTCCCCATCCATACCGCTATCGCCGTCTCCCTCTCCTGCATGACCTTTACCGTTCTCTCGGGCACCGTCAGCCATTTTCGGGAGGGAGACGTTCTGCCGCGCCTCGGGACGATCGTGGGCGGCGCAGGTATCTTCGGCACCCTGTTAGGCACTCACGTCGCCTTTCAAGTCCCCGGCCGCTTTTTATCTCCAGCGCTGGCCATCATGCTTTTGTCCACCACGGGGCTTCTCTACCTTCAGCTCTTTCACCCCGCCCTCATCGCCGACTATGTGGCGAGAAACAAAGCCTCTGCCGCCGGGCGCACCTTCCTTCTCCGGGGGATTCTCTTAGGCCTCATCACCGGCTTTCTCTCCGGGGCCTTTGGCATCGGAGCCACCGCCTTCATCCAGATCGGCCTCATGCTCTTTTTCGGCGTCACCCTCTACCACGCCATCGGCACCACCATGCTGATCATCTTCCCCATCGCCGTGGCCGGAGGGCTTAGCTATTTCGCCGCCGGACTGATGGATCTCACCGTCTTTCTTCAAACACTGGCCGGGCTTTCCCTTGGCGCCTTCATTGGCGCGAAATTCACCCGCCTCATCCCCCTCCCCATCCTCCGCCGCATCATGATCGCCATCCCTCTCTTAGGCGGCCTCATTCTGCTCCTTCGCGGGTGAAGACAAACACGCCCGCCGGCGGGAAAGCTCTCGAGGAAAGCAAAGGTTCAAACTGCCTTTATATTCTTTGTCCAGGCTTTTGCCAAGCCGCGTACAAGCCTCCAGATAGTTATCGATAGAGCAGTAAGAGGACGCCTTTACCCGCTCACAGCCCCATTGCTTCATCAACAAATCCCATGCAGGCCCCGTAAAATTTGCGGTGATCGCCACCGCCGGCCTGAGAAGGCAGACAGCGGGCCGGCAAGCGCCTTCCTCAGGAAAAACCTCTGAGCCAATGATAAGATTTCACAATAAATTAATTTACCTCCGCTTATATTTCATGTGCCTATCTGGTATAATAAAAGAAAACTACCGATAAGAATTTGCCGAAGGGGCACCACGGATGTATAAGAGGAGACACTCTAATGGGGAAAATGAATCTCCACGAGACCGCCACCGGCCCGCCGGTGACGCTTACCGCCGATCTGCTCATCGGCGCCGGCGGTCACAAAAAAGTCTACGTCCACCCGCAGGACGAATCCCGCTGCGTGAAGGTTCTCCACTACGGAGCAGAAGATAAAGACTGGCAAAAAGAGCTGCGCTACCGCCGGAGCCGAGAAAAGCGCGGCCTCACGTCCACGCTCCTGACAGAGTATTACGGCGCCTGTCCCCTGACCGGCGGCGGCATCGGTCACGTCTTTGAACGCATTCGCGATTTTGACGGGCACGACAGTTTGACCTTTCAGGACCATATCGACCGGCTCCGTTCTTTGCCGCAGATCGACCGCAACGCGGTGATCGCCGGCATGGTCACCTTTCGCTACTTTTTGTTTCGGGAAAAGATCATCACCAGCAACATGGAACCCGGCAATTTCTGCGTGCAGCTCGTATCGGCAGATTCCTACCGCCTGCGCATCGTCGATAATATCGGCAGTCCCGTCTTTATTCCCCTGCTCTTTTACGTCGACACGCTGGCCCTGCACCATGTGAAACGCTACTGGCAGCGCTTCGTTTCCGACCTGCACCGGGAATACCCCTGGCTCATCGACGACTCCATCGCCGCTATCCTGTACGGCCCCTAAAGAGATTTCTCGTCCCCGCGCTGTTTGCCCCGGGCATGTAACGTCCGCTTTTTATGAATATCCTTTCTGACGCAAAATATACGGCCCTCGCCGCCGGAACTGCCAGGTTCCATGCGGCGAGGGCCATTTTATATCGATATTCCTTTACCGCAAACGTTCGTTAGACGACCAGCGATTTTGCTGCCGCCTCGAAAACGAAAGACAGCTTTCAAGGCGGACACGCCTTCAGATCATTTCCTCGGGATGGAATACCTCGTCAAATTTTTCCGGCGTGAGGTAGCCAAGGCCGACGCAGGCTTCCTTGAGGGAAATATTCTCCTTGTAGGCTTTCTGGGCTGTCTTGGCGGCGTGTTCGTAGCCGATCACCGGATTCAACGCCGTGACCAGCATGAGAGAGCGGTGGAGATTTTCGTGCATTTTTTCCTTGTTCGCCTTGATCCCTTTCACGCAGCGCTTGTTAAAGGAGCGCAGCGAGTCGGCCAAAAGCCGCACCGACTGGAGAAAGGCGTGGATGGTGACGGGCATGAAGACGTTCAGCTCAAAATTTCCCTGAGAGGCCGCGATGCCCACGGCGGTGTCGTTGGCCATCACCTGCACCGCCACCATGGTGACGGATTCGCACTGGGTGGGATTGACCTTGCCCGGCATGATGGAGCTGCCCGGCTCGTTGGCAGGAATGAAGATCTCGCCCAGCCCGCAGCGGGGGCCGCTTCCCAGCCAGCGGATGTCGTTGGCGATCTTCATCATGTTCGCCGCCAGCCCTTTGAGGGCCCCGTGCGCGAAGACCATTTCGTCCTTGCTGGTAAGGGCGTGGAATTTATTCGGCGCGGTGATGAAATCAAGGCCCGTGAGTTCGCCGATGATGCGCGCCGCTTCCTCGGCAAACCCCTTCGGCGCGTTGAGGCCGGTGCCCACCGCCGTGCCGCCCAAGGCCAGCTTTTTCAGATACGGCAGGCTCGCTTCGATCATGCTCCGCGATTCTTCCAGCATACTTTTCCAGCCGCTGATCTCCTGCGAAAAAGAGATGGGCACCGCATCCTGAAGGTGCGTCCGGCCCGTCTTGACGATGCCCTCGTTCTCCTTCATCAAGTCGCCGAAAGTCGCCGCCAGCGCGTCGATGGCAGGGAGAAGATCGTCCACAATGGCGACGGCGGCGGCGATGTGCATGGCCGTAGGGAAAGTATCGTTGGAACTCTGGGACATGTTGCAGTGATCATTCGGATGAAGCAGAGCCTTCCCCGCCAACTGATTCCCCCGATTGGCGATGACTTCATTGACGTTCATGTTTGACTGGGTGCCGCTGCCCGTCTGCCACACGGACAACGGGAACTGATCGTCCAGCGAACCCGCCAGGATCTCGTCGCACACCTTGGCAATGAGGGCCTGGCGTTCTTCGTCCAATTTGCCCAAATTCTTATTGGCGAAGGCCGCACCCTTTTTGAGGATTGCAAAGGCTCGAATGACCTCCGGGGGAATTTTCTCCGTGCCGATGGGAAAATTCTCGTGGCTGCGCTGGGTCTGCGCCCCCCAGAGCTTATCCGCCGGCACCCGCACCTCGCCCAAAGAATCATGTTCCATTCTGTACTCCATAGCCATCACTCCTGTCTGCAAAAAATAAACCTCTTACTGATAATTATACTCAACAAGAGGCAAAAATCAAGAAGATGTGATTGATTTTTTCATAATTGGGATAAATTCGGCCACCGTCTCGGGATTGCCCCGGGCGGGATTTTCACTATCTGTTCACATAATTCTCTCCCCGGCTTGAATCATAAGCCATCAAGATATCCGCCCATAACGCCCTCTCCTTCGCTCGATCCCTGTCCGTCATATCGGGCCATTTTCCCGTCGCTATCCATTGTACAACCCAAAATAAAAATTGCCTGGACATGCGGCCACATGCAGAAGGGAAACCACGGGCACCCCGTTCGCCCCCTGCCTATGTACCGCAAGGGATCCCCTGCCATTCTTTCGTGTAAAAAACAGGAACCCTCCGTTAACGGAGGATCCCTGTTTTTTACACGAAAAGAGCGAATGCCACACGTTTATGCGATGCAGCTGACGACGATCGCATTAATCCCGGCAAACAGAATATCAATGCCGATCAGGAGCCCGATGGTAATCCCCATGATGCCCGGATTGATGAGACTGAAAATCCCCACCACAATCAGCAGGATCCCGGTAAGCATGACGAGCCACCAATGTTTTGCGATCCCACTGGCAATCAACTGATTATGAATATGGCGCAGCTGAGCCGCGCGCGCCATACGCAATATCCCGATCCAAAGGATCCAAACCGCCGCCATATAAGCAATTACAATATCTACAGCCAACTGCATTGTTTCGCTGGCAATCAAAAGGCCCCCGAAACCCAGGGAGAACACCGCTCCCAGCAGCGTCCAGCCGTCAGCAAATCCCAGCTTCCTTCGAACACTCCACGTAGCGATGTTCACCACTCCGTCAACGATCATGCTGACCGCCACGATCCAGCCGAGTGCCAGAAAAGGCATCTCCGGCATCATGAGACAGTAAATTCCCCCAATGATCATGACAATCCCTAACAGTGCCGAAAAGATTTTATATCCCGTATCCATGGTTGCGCCTTCCTCCTTCGCCGTCAACAACCTCAGCACCTAATTTCCCGCTCTTTCTCTCTATCCATATATAACGCTTTCGTTCCCAGTATCAAAATTCCTGCCTCCGCCGTCTGAGAAAATTCTTAAACTTCCCTGAAATTACCGCCTCATCCGGCCCTCTTTCTCCATTCCCGCAGGGTGCAGCCAAATTCCCGCAGGAACATGCGATTGAAATAACTCTGCTGGGAAAAGCCGCAGTCCTGGGAGATTTCTGAAATAGGCTTCGCCGTTTCCGGTGGTAAACAAATGGAACCTTTATCTTTCGTTATCAGATATAGGACACACCGGCCACAGTATGACCACCGATAAGCGGCCCCCCATATCTAATTCCACCGTTTATCTGGCAGTTTAATCTATCCTGCACGAGACCATCGTGGCACTCAAAGGGGAAGAAGGGGCAGCCCATTTTGAGCCATGGTTTCAATCCAGCGTTGCATCGCCGGGCAGGAAATCTGCCGAGTGGACGCACAGAAATAAGTAAACCAACGCGGCGGCAGCGGATGTCCGACCAGCGTGAGCGCCTTCACCGTCCCCCGTTGAAGGGCCATGGTGACGGTGGAACGCGTAAGAATCGCCGGCCCAATGCCGGCTTCAACGAGGGAAAGCACAAAGGATGGATTGCCAATGGTCGCCCGAAACCAACGATTTCCGGGGACAATGCGGGAAAACCAATCCGTGAACGTGCCGCCCCAGTTATGATAGAGAAGATTCAACGTACTCAGCTCTTCAATCAAATAGGAATCATGGACTGCCAAGGGGCCGTCAGCCGGAACCGCGAGGACAAAATCCTCTTCGTGGCAGATCCACGACGAAAACCGGCTGTTTTTCGTCGCCTGATAACTGACTGCACAATCGATCATCCCTCCGGCGAGGCTCTGGAGAATATCGGAGGAATGCCCGGCTATCGTTTTTATTGATATATCAGGATGCGTCTGCAAAAAATTCTGATATACAGGAAGCAAAAGATTGGGCAAAGCCGAATATACGCTGCCGATCACGAGCCGCTCACGGAAAAAATCCAGCGAATTGATCATTGCAATGCCATTATCGAAATCATTCACTACTTTTTCCGCATAAGAAAGGAAAAAACGGCCGCTTTCCGTTAAAGATACAGCACGATTGCTGCGCAGGAAGAGTTTACGCCCCACCGCGTGTTCCAATTCGGCAATCCGCGCGCTCACCGTTGACTGAACGACGTTCATAAGGCCAGCCGTCTGGGAAAAATTTTTCGTTCGCGCCAAGAGCAACATGGTTCTCAAGGTTTCCGTATCCATCTCGACACCTCATAAAACAAAAATTTTAATCATATATATCGATTTTATTTGTTTTACAAATATATCATATCTGCGTTATCTTGTAAACAGTCATGAATGATTTTAACTGTAATTCTAAAAAATCATTCGTCATCGTTTTTTACTTTACTGCCTGCCTTAACAGGCCGAAGGGAGATCTTCCGTATATGAAATCATTCGCTCACTCCATCCTGACCGCCAAGCGGCTACGGCAAACCCTTTTGACGGCCACGCTTTTCGCCGGAATGTCCTGCAGCAGCGTGTTAGCCGCGGCAAATCCTTATGCCGACGCTCCGGTAGGCGACTGGTCATACGACGCTATCGAGCAGCTCATCCAGGAGAACATCATCTCCGGCTACGACGCCGCGGCCTTCCAAAAGGAGAAAACGGCGACTCGCTATGAGATGGCCCGCTTCCTTGCCAACGGTCTGAGCAAATATGACCAGGCAACCTCGGAGCAGCGCGCTCTGCTGGACAGGCTCGCCGACAGCTATAAAACGGAACTTGACATTCTCGGCATCACCCGCGACGCCTCGGGGACGTATGGCATGAAAGAGGCTGCGCCGCCCCCCGCGCCGGGGCAGAAAAAGCCCACCCTTCCGAAAATCCGCGTCGGTGGCGAGACGTTAGTGGAAGCCATGAACGTGGACAATGGCCGCACCCACAAGAACACCAACAACTGGCGGCAGCGCATCCATTTAGACGCCGACGTGAACGATCGCGTTTTCTACCACGCGCGCATCCAAGGACAGGGAAAATTCGGCAGCAACGCCAATCAAAGCGACGCGGAAAAATTCCGCTTTCATCAGAATTATTTCGGGATTAAGAATTTCCTCGGCATTGAACGCCTCCATGTCGGGCGCCTCAATCTCGCCGCCGGCCGGGAGATGGCCCTCGCTTACCAAGGAAACGCGGACGGTGTATGGATGCGCCATACCTTTGGGAAGGGCCGTGCCGAAGCCTTCTTCGTTGATATTGCCCGGGAAACGGCGACGGATACTGCCGTCGAGCTGCGGGGCCTCAATCTCAATTACGCGCCGACGGACAAATTTGAGGCCAACGCGATGTGGTTCGCTTCCGATAAGACCGGTATTACGTCGGAAGCGGCCAATTACGCCGATATCGGGTTTTCCGCCGAACTCGACAAAGGCCTCACACTGGTAGGGGAATACGCTCGCTCCAGCGCTGACGGGCATCCGCAGGCTTGGGCGGCTCAGCTGACTTACAATTGGAAGAGCGCTAAGCGGCAGAGAGGCTTTTACACTTACGAGGGCATGGTCAACGTCAAGCAGGCGCACGATCAGGCTATCGGCATCAGCTACCGCGATATTGAACCGAATGCGCTGCCGGGGGGCGGCAATTACTATGGCTTCGGCGACGCCGTGACACGGAATCACAAGGGCTTCATGATCGGCTATCAGAACATGGTCATGGAGGGGATACGTCTTTCGTTAAACTATCAGCATCTCCTCCCCCACACCGGCCTCGGTCAGGCGGCCAATCGCTATTACGCGGCCTTTGATCTCTATTATTGATTAGCGGCGGGCCTTTGCCCAGAAAGGAAGGATTTCTGTGAACAACAAACTTTGCGCCCTAAGCGCGGCGGCACTTCTCTCGTTAAGCGCCCTCTTCACCGGCTGCGGCGGATCAAACAGCGCCGACAAACCGACTGCTTCCACGATGGCGAACAAGGACAAGGATTCGGCGGTCATTTACATGGGCACGCGCAGCGAACCGAAGATGGGCTTTGATCCTCTCAAAGGTTACGGCAATACGGATGGGCACAGTATTTTCCAAAACTGCCTGCTGCAGTTAAACGGCGATCTGACCTTTGAAAAAGAGATCGCCAAAGATTATACAATCTCGGATGACGGCCTCACTTACACTTTTACCCTGCGGGACGTGAAATGCTCCGATGGTGAGCCCTTCACTGCCGAAGACGTCAAATTTACTTTTGAAGAAGCTGCCAAAAACGCTTTTGTCGGTAATTTAGGGGACATCGATAGCATTGAAACCCCTGACCCCCATAAAGTCATTTTTCATCTTAAAAAGCCGAACTCGCTCTTCATCTACACCATCGCGCGGCTGCCCTTGGTTCCGAAGCACGCCTACAACGAAAATTACGGCCGCAACCCGGTGGGCACCGGCCCCTTCAAGATGGTGCAGTGGGATCAGGGGCAGCAGATGATCGTAGAGGCGAACCCGCATTACTTCAAGGGCACTCCAAAACTGAAAAAGCTTACCTTCTTGTTTGTCAATGGAGAAGCGGCGTTCCAAGCAGCGAAAGCGGGCCAGATCGACGTTTATAATGTCCCCTACAATTACGCTGCGATCCCTATCGACGGTTCAAAATTAGTTGCGTTTAAAAGCGTCGGCAAATTCGTCATGATGCTTCCGGTGCTAAAGCCCGGAGAAGCGACACATCCCGACGGCAAGCCGGTGGGAAATCCGGTGACCTCAGATCCAGCCATCCGAAAGGCCTTGAATTACGGCATCGACCGCGCTTCCATCGTCAAAAACATCATGTACGGCTACGGCACCCCTGCTTACGACTGTGTGGATCCAGAGCTCCAAGCCTATTACAACCCCGAAACCACCTATCAGGACAACGATGTAGAAAAGGCGAAGGCGATCCTCGCTGAGGGCGGATGGAAAGATACGAACGGCAACGGCATCGTCGATAAAGACGGGCAGGAAGCCAACATTGTCGTCATGGCCAACGCCGGCGACAAGATCTTGCAGAACGTGGCCATGCTCGTTTCCGATCAAGCCAAGCGGCTGGGCATCAATGTCACCTTAGAGCCGAAGAGCGCCGAAGAAATGAACATGCGTCAGCATCAGGACTGCAAGCTCATCAATTATGGCTCCCTTGATCCGATGAATATTTACTACCTTTACTACGGACCAAATTCCGGCAAGGGATTCTATAATATGAGCTATTTCAACAATCCGACGGTCAATCACTACATTGAGGAGGCCATGGTCGCTCCGAATATGACCCTCGCCAATGATTTCTGGAAGAAAGCCCAGTGGGATGGGACGACGGGCTTCTCAGTGAAGGGAGATCCCTCAATTCTCTGGTTGGTGAACAAGAATTATATCTACCAAATCAAAAACGGCTTCAGTATCGGAAAGCAGGACGCACTACAACCAGCGGGCATGGATTGGCCCATCACGCGCAATATTGAAACGTGGGGTTGGGATGAAAAATAAAAAATTCATCTTCTTGGCGAAGCGACTGGTACGGATGTTGGTGCTGCTGGTACTCATCAGCATCCTTTCCTTCGGCATCGTGGTCAATTCTCCGGTGGACGCCTTGCAGGCCCATTTGGGCAGCCAAGTCTCCGTCCTCAGTGAAGAGCAACGCGCCGCGATCTTAGCGCAGCTCGACCTGGATAAAACGCCGACGGAGCGGTATCTGAAATGGGCCGGTCACATCATCCACGGGGATTTCGGTCAGTCCACCGTCTACAATCAGCCGGTGAGCAAAATGATCATAGAGCGCTTTCGCGAGACGTTCTTTTTAATGATCATCGCGTGGGCGCTGTCGGGGCTGATCGGCTTCTCCCTCGGTGTATGGGCCGCCATCAAGGAAGGAACCTGGATCGACAGGATCATCAAAACCTACTGCATGATCCTTGCTTCCAGCCCGAATTTTTGGCTGGGTCTCCTGTTTTTGATGTTCTTCGCCGGATATCTCCGGCTCTTCCCCATCGGGCTCACCGGGCCTTTGGGTATGCTGGCCTCGGAAGTGACCCTTTCGGAACGCATCTATCACATGATGCTCCCCGCCATCACCCTGAGCCTCGTGAGCCTCGCAGACATCACGCTTCACACGCGCATGAAGCTCCTTGAGATCATGGAGAGCGATTTCATTTTGTTCGCCCGCGCCAACGGAAAGTCCCTCAAAGAGATCATCCGCCAGCACGCTCTGCGGAACATCCTGCTCCCCGCCGTCACGCTGCAATTTCTCTCCTTCAGCGAGCTTTTCGGCGGCGCGGTGTTCATCGAACAGATCTTTTCCTATCCCGGTCTGGCCGGGCTTGTACAGGAAGCGGCCATGAAGGGCGACGTAGCGCTTCTCTTAGGCATCGTGTTAGTCAGCGCGATCTGGATCTTTACGGGCAATATGATCGCTGATATTCTCTACGTTGTCATCGACCCGCGCATAAAGGAGAGTTGACCCATGGAAACAGCAACGGCCTTTTTCCGCGAATGGAACAACCATAAACAGGCGGCCCTGTCCATCGGGTTGGGCCTTTTCATGCTTCTCCTCATCTATGCGGCCAACGCCTTGATCTCCATCGACGACATTGTCATGCACATTGAGATCGCCGGGCAGGGACCGTCCGCGGAGCATATTTTCGGCGTAGACTGGATCGGGCGTGATATGTTTCTGCGCACGATGAAGGGCTTAGGCGGCAGCCTTCGGGTAGGCGTCATCACGTCGCTGATCACCATTACCGTAGCGACGCTCTTAGCTATTATCAGCGCGGCCACGTTCCGACAGATCGACCAATTTATCGGACTTCTCATCGACACCTTTCTCGGCGTGCCACATTTCGTCATCCTCGTCCTCATCTCTGCTTCGTTAGGGGGCGGGGAATTCGGCGTCATCATCGCGGTGGCGACTACCCACTGGCCGCCGCTGTCCCGTATCCTGCGGGCGGAGATCCTGCAACTTCGCGAAGAACAGTACATCTTGACGGCGCAACAGTTCGGCAAGTCAGACTGGTTCATCGCCCGGGCGCATCTCTTCTGGCACCTCCTGCCACAGATCATCGTGCGGTTCATCCTGATCTTTCCCCATGTCATTCTCCACGAAGCGGGCATCACCTTTTTAGGCTTCGGCCTCTCACCGCTGCAACCGGCCATCGGCATCATCCTATCGGAATCGGTGCAGTACATCTCCACCGGCATGTGGTGGCTGGTATTTTTCCCCGGCCTCGCACTCTTACTTATGGTCATGTGCTTTGAGCAGATCGGCGAAAGCCTGAATCGGATCTTAAACCCCGAAACAGCACGGCATTAAGGAAGGAGAAAACGATGACCACCGATATTTTACGCATAGAGGCTCTCTCCATCTCCTTTCAGCAGTATCAGACCTTCTTCGAGTTAGGGGCGGTCTCTCCCATCAAGAAAATGGATCTGACCCTAAAACAGGGGGAGATCACCGTGATCGTCGGGCAAAGCGGTTCGGGGAAAAGCCTTGTCGCCCATGCAATCATGGGAATTTTGCCCACCAACGCCAAAGTTGAAGGATGCGTTCTCTATCAAGGGCTGCCCTTGGATGACGCGCGCCGAAAAATGCTCCGCCGCGGCGAAATCGTCATCATTCCCCAATCGGTGAACTATCTTGACCCACTGATGACCGTCGGCCAGCAGATCAAAAGCCTCGTGTACGAAGGCGACCCTGAGACTACCATGCAGGAAGCGTTGGCGCGGTATGATTTAGCACCGGACGTAGCGGCGCTGTACCCTTTCCAACTGTCCGGCGGCATGGCGCGGCGCGTGCTCATCTCCTGTGCCATGGTACAAAAACCTTCTCTTATCATCGCCGACGAGCCTACCCCCGGATTAGATACCGACTTGGTCGAGGAAACCATCAACCACCTGTTGGAGATGAAACGCCAAGGCAAATCCCTGCTCGTCATCACTCATGATCTCCATGTGGCGACGCGCATCGCCGACCGCATCATCTTCTTCAGCGACGGCTGCACCATCTGTGAAGCCGAGCGCCGTCAATTCACTGACAACCCGAATTTTTCCGGGCTCCATCCTTACGCGCAGAAGCTTTTCGCCGCACTGCCCGAAAATCGCTTCATCTCCTTAGCCGCGCAAAACGGCAAAGAAACGCGCCACACCCTCGTCGCCCGCAATGTATCCTTCAGCTATGACGGCAAAAAACAGGTGCTGGAAAACATCCAGTTCTCCGTCTCTTCTGGGGAAATCGTCGGGCTCACTGGGAAAAGCGGCCGGGGAAAAACCACCCTCTCGCGACTTTTGGCCGGGTATCTGAGCCCCACCGCCGGTGATATTCTCTTGGACAACGCCCCCCTCTACATCGGGAAACGCCGCTATAACCCAGTACAGCTCATCATGCAGCATCCGGAAAAAGCCGTTGACCCCAAATGGCACATGGACGAAATCCTGGCCGAACCAGGGGTGGTGGAAGAGCCAGTAAAAGAAGCCCTCAGCCTGAAACCGGAATGGATGAAACGCTTCCCACAGGAACTCTCGGGGGGTGAACTGCAGCGTTTTTCCATCGCACGCGTGCTCAATCGACACACCCGATTCCTCATTGCCGACGAAAGCTCTACCATGTTTGACGCCGCCACCCAAGCGGAAATATGGAAAGTCATCGTAGAATATATCCGACAAAACAACATCGGTCTCATCCTCATCAGCCACGAACCGGCGCTCTTAGACCGGCTCTGCGACCGAATTGTCACCTATTAGCTCTTTCACGCCAAAAGAGGACCGGAATATCATCCGGCCCTCTTTCTCCATTCCCGCGGGGTGCAGCCAAATTCCCGCAGGAACATGCGATTGAAATAACTCTGCTGGGAAAAGCCGCAGTCCTGGGAGATTTCTGAAATAGGCTTCGCCGTTTCCGTGAGGAGGCGGCTCCCCATCTCCAAGCGGTAGCTGATGAGAAAATTCACCGGCGATTTCTGGGTATATTTCCGGAAAAGCGCCGTGCATTTTGAAGGGCTGACCACCCCCGCCCGAGCGATGTCCTCCAAGGTGAGCTTCTCGCTGTAATGCTCGTAGATGAAGGCCGTCATGCGCCGCTGAAGAGAAACATCGTTATCCAGAGGATGCGGCTCTCGAGGAGCCGAATAGAGCATGTACAGCCGCCGAAAGATGAGGTAGATCACCCCCACCGCCTCCAGCTCAAAGCCAGGGGGCTTTTCTTTGGCGATGCCGCAAAGCTCCTCCATCATCCGCTCGATCACCTTCGCAAAGCCGTTTTTCCCCCCCACGCGAACGTGCGTGAAGGAGCCGTCGCTGATGACCGGCGAAATGTAAGCATCGAAAACCTTCTTATTCTGTGACAAAAGCTCGGGGCTCACCCCTAAAACCTCCAATTCGCAGGGCCTCTCTTCCGTATTGTACACGCGATGAAGCTGCCCTAAATTGATAAAGCAGAACTCCCCCGGCCCCAGGCGGAAATCGGAATGATTCACGTGACAGTGAATGTGCCCGTCCAGCACGCGGATCAGCTCTACCTGACTGTGCCAATGAGCAATCTCCTGCCCCGTGGGGGATGACTTCACCACCTTGTGCTCAAACACCGCCGGAATGTCTCCAAAGGTGTACTTCTCGATCTGAAGCGCTTTTTCTCTGCCTCGCATAAATTTTCCTCATTTCTCTCCAAAAAACTAAATAATATTATTTTTCGGCAATATAATACTATATTTCCCTTATTTTATAGCATATAATACAACCATAGTCAATCCCGGAGGGAAACTTCCGAGAGGTTCACAAAAAATAGATAATCTCTGACAAAGAAAGCGAGGAATGTATTATGGAAAAGAAAATGAACGCATTGCTGTCGGATCTGGTGGTCTTCTACCACAAGCTGCAGAGCTATCACTGGTATGTGAAGGGGAACGCCTTCTTCCAGGCGCATGCCAAGCTGGAAGAATACTACGACGCCATCAACGAGCAGATCGATGAAGTGGCTGAGACGTCCCTGATGAGCGGCTTTAAGCCCGTATCCCGCGTCGCGGAGTTTACGGCCCTGACGAAGATTAAAGAGACCTCGGGGGACTACACGGACGTGAACGCCGTCTTCTCTGATATCCTGAAAGACTTTAAGTACCTCTTAAAGAACGCGGAGGAACTCAAAGCTGACGCTGACAAGGCCGACAATTACCTCATCTCCGCCAAGATGGACGACTTCATCGCCACCTATCGCAAAGCCGTCTGGATGATCTCCCAGTGCCTGATGTAACAAAAACAATAAAAAAGCCCGCGTCAATTTTTGGCGCGGGCTTTTTTATTGTGCAACTTCTAAGGATATTAGTAATCCATATTTTTCGACCGCGTACGCATCAAAGAACGCGGCGTGCTTTCACTGGCAAAACGGAAATATCCCTTGACCATTACGCGCATAATGTGCATAATAAAAGCAGGAGGTGGCGAGATGAGGTTCAAAGACCTTGAACGTCTCATCAAAAAAGATGGCTGGTATTTGAAAAATTCCAACGGTTCACACATGCATTATGTACATCGTGACAAGCCGGGAAAGATAACGATACCCAACCACCCCGGCGACCTTGACCCCAAAACGGTTACATCTGTCTTACGGGCCGCAGGCTTGAAATAAAATCGGCCCTAAAAGGAGGCATTGATATGAATTTGGTATATCCTGCGATCTTTTATCCTTGCGAAGTGAATCCCGGTTTTACTGTCGTAGTGCCCGATCTGCCCGGCTGTGTCAGTGAAGGAGCTACTCTCGCCGAAGCTATCGCCATGGGGGAGGACGCTGCGTCGGGATGGGTTCTCGACGAGTTAGAAGACGGCAAGGCGGTCCCCGTTGCCAGTCGCCTGGAAGATATCCATCCCAACCCGAAAATCGGCAAGGGATTTGTCTCCCTGCTCGCTCTTGATATGGACACATACGCCGCGAAATACGGCAGCAAGTCCGTTCGTAAGAACTTGACCATCCCCGCATGGCTTAACACTTTCGCCGAAGCGAAGGGACTTAATGTGTCCAAGGTCTTGCAGGACGCGCTGACCAGTCTTTATCAGAAGGAAGCTGCCGTTTAATCTCGACTAAGAAAGCACTTTGTATCAAACGCAAAGTGCTTTTTTATTATGAAATTTGAAGAGACAGTTGCTTTTCATTTATCCGCCAAAACCTCTGTCGCTCCTTGCCCATCATCCGCCCGGCTTGCTTCTCCCTCTCACAGTATAAAACAAGAATATTCATCCCTTTATCAGCACAGGGCACTGACATCTATGATGTCAAAATAAAAATACCCACAAAAAGGCTTCCGGGGAAAATCCTCGGAAGCCTTATCATTTCTGGCGGAGAGGGTGGGATTCGAACCCACGGTACATTGCTGTACACTTGATTTCGAGTCAAGCACCTTCGACCACTCGGACACCTCTCCTTTTGAACAGAGGATAGTATACCATACTCCCAAAGGTCTGTAAACCTGCGCCTGTGGGGACGGACGCCTGGACCGCTATGATTTGGTCTGTCCGTGGCGAGGCAATGACATCGGCAGGCGGTAATCCCCTCGCCCCGCCCCAAGACGTATGCTTTTCTCACGTGGTTTTATGGCGAAAGAGCCAGCCGGCCAAGGGAAGCGTGATGGCGGCAACGGCGAGCATGGGGATGAAGTTGGGCGCGATGTCGTAAAAGCCGGCCCCTTCCAGGTAAATGCGGCGGACACATTCGACCGCAAAGCGCAGCGGATCGGCGTAAGTAAGGATCTGAAGAGCCTCCGGCATGTTGCGGATGGGGGTAACGATGCCGGAGAGAAGGGCCAGCGGGAGAATGAGGACAAAAACGTAGACTAAGACCTGCTGCATGTTGTCAGCAATGGCGGAGATGGTGAGGCCGATGCCGGTGGAGCTGAGGACGAAGATGAGCAGAGCGAAATAAAAAAGGGGCAGCGAACCGGCAAAGGGGATGTCGAACCAAAAGCGGGCGATGATGAGAAGCGCCGTGCTCTGGAAAAGGCCGATGAGGGTGGGCGGCAGCGCTTTCCCGATGAGGATCTCCGTGGGGGAAAGCGGCGTGACCAGAAGCTGATCAAAGGTGCCTAATTCCCGTTCCCGCGCCACGGAGAGTCCCCCCAGCATGATGACCTGAGTGAAGCTGATCATGCCGATGAGTCCGGGCAGGAAGTTCCAGCGGGTATTTTGGGTGGGATTGTACCAGGTCCGGGTCAAAAGCTCGACGACGGGAGCATTTCGCTGGCGGTTATAGGCGGCCACGATGCGGTCGACGTAGCCGAGGGCCAGCCCGGCGGTCATGGTATTGCGCCCGTCGGCGATGGTCTGGATGGGACTTTTTTCGCCCCGCGCCAGCTTGTCCGCAAAATCAGAGGGAATGACAATGACCAGTATGGCGTCACCACTGTCGATGGCATCGGCAATACCCGAGGTGTTGGAAAGCACACGCACGCGCTCCAAAGCCGAAGAGGCAGCAAAATGGGCGGCGAGGTCGACAGATTCGGCGCTTTTGCTCATATCCAAGAGCGCGTAAGGGGCGCTGTCCAAATTAAAGGTGGCGCTGTAGCCAAAGAGGAATCCCTGAATGAGAACGGGAATCATAAGGACGCGGCGTTCTACGGGGTTATTGAAGGTGACTAACAGCTCTTTCCACGAAATCGCTTTTATGTGCTGCCAAAAAAGGGCGAGGCGGTTCATTCCTGCACCTTCTTTCGAGTGATGTGCCCGGCGAGGCCGAGGAAGAAGACGGCGTACCCGGCTAAGAGGAGGCTGTTCTTCACCAGAAGCGGCCAATGATTTCCCGTGAGAAATAGAGATTTTAGTATTTGCAGGTAATACGTAGTGGGAAAAAGCTGGCTGATAACGCGAATGACGAGAGGCTGCGAATGGAGATCAAACAGGAATCCAGAGAGCATAACGGAAGGCAGGAAACTGACCAAAAGGGCAATCTGACAGGCAACAAATTGTTTTTTCGTGACCGCGGAGATGGTGAGCCCGATGCCCAGCGCGACGATGAGATAGAGCATGGATGTGCCCAAGATGAGGAGAAGGGATCCGCGCAGGGGAAGTTCGTAGAGAAATCTTCCTGCTAAAAGGCAGAGGATCATCCCGGCCATAGCAACGCAGAAGTAAGGGATCATCTTCGCCAGGATGAGTTCAGCGGCCTGCACCGGCGTGACAAAAAGGGATTCAAAGGTGCCGCGCTCCCATTCCCGGGCCATGACAACAGCGGTGAGAAAGACGCCGACGATGGTCATGATGAGCATGATGAGGCCGGGAATGAAGAACCAGGTACTGGTATTGGCATCGTTAAACCAGAGGCGGCTTTCCGTGGTAACGTATCCCGGAGTGTGGGGTGCAGAATAGGCGGCCTCCGCCGCCATTGCCATGAATCCGGCCTCCAGATAGCCTTGCGCCGTCATGGCGGTGGTGGTATTGACGCCGTAGAGAATGGCTTGAGCCCGCGCCTCTCCGCGCGCCAACTGCCGGGAGAAATCGGGGGGCAGGACGAGGATGGCCTCCGCGTCGCGGCGTCGAAGCAGGCTTTCCCCCTCTTTCAGGGACGTGACATAATAGGGCGAGAAATAGTCGGAGCCGTCCAAAAAGCTGACCGCACGGCGAGCAGCAGGAGAGGCATCTTCTAAAACGACAGCGATGGGAACGTTTTTCACGTCGAGGGATATCCCATAACCGATGAGAAGAATGAGCAGAAGAGGCAAAAATACGCCTAAGAGGAGGCTGCTGCGATCCCGTCCCAACTGCAAAAACTCTTTGCGGACGAGCGCGCGGAGCCGGCGGGAAAAACCGGAGTCAGGCATGGAAATCCCTCCTTTAAAGATCGTCCGCCATCTCGCGGGCTTCTTCCACGATGGCGATAAAAAGCTCATTCATGGCCGCTTCTTTTCGTCCGAGACGGCGGCGAATTTCGGCGGGGCTGCCGAGGGCCAGGAGCCGTCCCTGATCCTGGATGATGACACGGTCGCAGTATTCCGCCTCTTCCATGAAGTGGGTAGTGATGACGACGGTAGTCCCGCGGGCAGAAAGATCGGTAATCTGCCGCCAGAAACGGCGGCGGGCCAAGGGATCAATCCCGCTGGTGGGTTCATCTAAAAAGAGAATCTGGGGGCGATGCAGGAGGGCCGCGGCCATGGAAAGCCGCTGCTTGTAGCCGCCGGGGAGGTCTTCCGCCTGTTCCTCTGCCCTGTCGCGCAGCTGAAATTCCTCCAATACCTCATTGATCCGTTTGTCCAGCGCATCCCCGTCAAGCCCGTAAGCGCCGCCGAAAAAGCGCAGATTTTGGCGAACGGAGAGATTGCCGTAAAGAGAAAATTTCTGAGCGACGTAGCCCACGTTAGCCCTGGCCTGTATCCGGGCGGTGCGAAGGTTCACCCCGGCCACGGAAAGTTCGCCGCCGGTGGCCGGAAGAAGCCCGCAGAGCATGCGGAACGTCGTCGTCTTTCCCGCGCCGTTGGGGCCAAGAAGACCGAATACTTCCCCCCGGCGCACGGTGAAGGAGGTATTGTCCACGGCGGTAAAATCGCCAAATTTTCGTACTAAGTTCTTGACCTCAATGTCCACCGGCACATCAGTCTCCGGCGGAGCGGGGCAAAAAGGAAGGCGGGCCGCCTCCGTCCTCGGCCCGACGATCGAAGCGGGGGCTATGGGCGCTTCCGCCGCCAGTGACGAGGAAACCCCCGCCCCTTCCCCAGGGCAAACCGATGACACCGCCGCGTCGCTGTGGAGGAGTAGCATGAACGCGTCTTCCAGGCGCGGCGCGATTTCCTCGGGGGATAGCCCCCACGCGGCAAAGAGAGGACTTTCCTCCGCCCCCGCCGCGCGGATAAAGCGCACGCCGTCCCCTTCGGGAACGGCATCTACGAAGTGCGCCGTATCGTCCAAGAGCTGACTCTGAAAAAGCCGCGTAGGCAGGCCTGGAGGCGGCACCACCCGCCCGCAGCGGCCTTCGGCCTGACGCCGTATGGTCTCCGGATCGCCGTGCGCCAAAAAACGGCCGCCGCTGATGACGAACACGTCGTCGCACATCTCGGCTTCTTCCATATAGGCGGTGCTGACGAAGACGGACAGCTGTTCTTCCGCTACCAAGCGCCGAAGAATCTGCCAGAGATCGCGGCGGGACAGGGGATCTACCCCCACCGTCGGCTCGTCAAGGAGCAAGAGGTCCGGCGAACGCACCAACGTGCAGGCTAGGCCCAGTTTTTGCTTCATGCCGCCGGAGAGTTTTCCCGCTAAACGTCCTGTAAACGAGGTCAGATCAGTCATGGCGAGGAGATGGGCGAATCGCTGGGGACGTATTTCTTCCGCGATGCCATGGAGATCAGCATAGAGATTCATATTTTCCGACACCGTGAGATCCTCATAAAGGCCGAATTTCTGCGGCATATAGCTGAGTTTCGCCTGAAGCGCCGACGCTTCTCTTACCACATCGTACCCGAGAACGGTAAGGGTTCCAGCGGTAGGCGTCATAAGGCCGCAAATGAGACGCATGAGCGTCGTTTTCCCGGCGCCGTCGGGGCCGATGAGAGCGGTAATTCCGCCGGGGCGCACGGTGAAGGTGACCGACGAAAGGGCGAGAACCGATGTTTTCCCCGGCAGGGAAAATTTTTTCGTGAGGGCCGCCGCTCGGATGACGGCGTCGTTTTCCTCCTTCATATCAAAGCGCCACCTTAACTGTGGCCGGCATGCCAAGGCGCAGGCGATTGTCCGGATCTTCCACATAGACCCGCACCTCGTAAACGAGAGCGGTGCGAAGTTCCTCGGTCTGTACCGTCTTGGGCGTAAATTCCGCCGTGGCGGCGATATAACCCACCTGTCCGGCGATGGGCTGATCGGGGAAGCTGTCGATGTACACCGCGGCAGACTGCCCCTCTTTGACTCGTCCTAAATCGCGCTCCTCAATGTAGACCCGCACCCATTTTTTATCCGTCAGGGAGAGGGTGTACACCGGAAGAGAAGGCGACGCCATATCCCCCGCTTCCCGGAGACGGGAGCGGATGACGCCGTCGGCCGGCGCAATGAGCTCCGTCTGCGAGAGGAGATATTCCTGCCGCTCCAGTTCGCTTTGCAAAGCAGCCAGCTGTGCCTCCCCTCCCGCTACTTCTTCCGCGCGCGGGCCAGCCACCGCCTTGACGTAGGCTTCTCGCGCTCTTTGCAGTGCGCCGGCCGCCTCGTCAGCCTGGGTACGCGCGCTGTCCAATTCCTGTTGGCTCACCCCCTCTATCTCTTCATAAATCGCTTGCCGGCGCCGAGCGACCCCCGCGGCAAAATCCGCCCGGGCTTCGGCGGCGTGAAGCGCCCCCTCTGCCTGGGCGATATCCTCAGGACGCGAGCCGTTATAAAGCATGTCTACATTGGCCGCCTGGGCTTTTACCTGCGCTTTCGTCTTGGCGATGGAAAGCCGCAGTTCTTCGTCGTCAAGACGTCCCAGCCGCTGCCCCTTTTTTACCATATCCCCTTCCTCCGCCGTCAGTTCCGCGATGCGGTCGCTGCCCCGAAAAGCGAGGGCGATCTCTCGCACATCCACGTTGCCGTAAAGCGTGAGCTCCCGGGCGGCCCGATCCGCCGCCTCCTGTTGCTGCCGGTGATAAAAAAACCAGCCACCGATGGCCAACAGGGCAACGATAAAAAGCGCCACGGACCTTTTTTGCATCCCCATCACCTCGTCTTTTATCTGTCGGCATTACGTCAAAACCCTTCGCGCCGCTTATGTTTCTCCTTCATCATAGCAAAAAGCGCCTCTGTTTTCAACGCTCGCCTGAACTTTTACCAAGACGCCCCCTGCCGTATCCACCATTCCCACGGGGAAAACAAAAAACAGGCGCTCTCCCTCACGAAAGAGCGCCTGTGTCAATTTCTCAATTCCTTCAGTTCGTTCCAGCGGAAACGTCGGGCAGCGGCTTCCCGCTCTTCCCGCTCGTCCGACGGCCTAAAAGTTCCCGCCCGCAATGCTCCGCTACCAAAAGGGCGAGGGTCGCTAACGCCAGCGCCAGAATGAGCTGAAGCCCATCGATCATAAAGATGAATCCGCCATGAAGAATCTTTTGCGAAATACCGTAAATGGAGAGCCCCAGCGCCGACATGGTAACTACAAACATAAAGATCATCGGCACGTAAAGCATCCAGCCCTTTCGCCCGGTGACCCGCAGGAATACCGCCAGCGCGATGAGCACCAGTGCCGAAAGCAGCTGATTCGCCGCCCCAAACAGCGGCCAGATGTTCATGTACCCCGCGCGGCAGAGGAGATAGCTGAAAAAGAGCGTGAGCAGCGTCGCCACATGTTTATTGAGGATAAACGCCGCAAACGCCGAAGGCTTTTCCCCCGGATCGGGAAGGAACAATTCCTGCAGGGACATACGGCCGATGCGCGTGACAGAATCAATGGTGGTCATGGCCAGCGCCGAAACGCACATGGTCATAATGCAGACCGCCACGTGGGGGGACAGGCCGAACATGATAAAGAAGTTCCCGATCCCACCGGCGAAGAGGGAAAACGGCGTCCCCTCCGGCATGACACCGCCTGTCGCCGCCGAGCCGACGATGATGAGGGCAACGACGCCCAAAAGGGATTCGATGAGCATGGAACCGTACCCCACGCAGAGCATATCCTTCTCACTGGCGACGGTCTTGGAAGAAGTTCCGGAGGAAACGAGGCTGTGAAAGCCCGACACGGCACCGCAGGCGATGGTGATAAAGAGGATGGGGAAAAGAGACTGCCCCTTGACCTCAAAGCCCACAAAAGCAGGAAGATGAATGGAAGGATTGGCGATGAGCACCCCGGCGACGCCGCCGAAGACCATGCCCAAGAGGAGAAAAGAGCTGAGATAATCCCGCGGCTGCATCATAATCCACATAGGAAGGACGGAGGCAATGAAGCAGTAGCCGAAGGCCACGTAGCGCCACTGGGCCGCGTCTAGGTACATGGGCCAAGTGATCCCCGCCGCGAGCATGAGAAGGATGAGGGCGAGGCCCACGACAAATTTAGCCGTTTCCGAAGGACGGCGATACTTCACAAAGAGGCCGAAGAGAATGGCCCCGGCGATGTAGAGCATAGAAATTGACGCGGCGGCAGCGTTGGGAACGGCCAAAGCGCCGTCCGCGGCAAAACCGTTGAAGGTCTTGGCGATGATATCGGCAAAGGCCGCGATGACCAAAAGCGTGAAGAGCCAGCAAAAAAGCAGGAACAGACGGCGGCCGGTCTTACCGACGTATGTCTCGATCAGAAGCCCCATGGACTTCCCCTCGTTCTTTACCGAAGCGTAAAGCGCCGTAAAATCCTGCACCGCACCAAAGAATACGCCGCCTACCAAAAGCCAGAGAAACGCCGGCAGCCAGCCGAACATGGCGGCGATGATGGGCCCCGTCACCGGCCCCGCCCCCGTGATGGAAGAAAACTGGTGGGCGAAAACCGTCATCTTAGAGGCGGGCGAAAAATCCTGTCCATCCTCATAGCGCACCGCCGGGGTTCGGGCATTTTCATCGATCCCCCAGGTACGAACCAACCAGCGACCATAGCCGAAATAAGCTGCCAAACAGACGGCGATGGCAATTCCCATTAACATAAGTCCGCTCATGATATACTCCTTCTTTCGTTTTTCTCATGGCAAAGATACGCATCCCCAGCTTTTCGGTAAACGAATTTCGCGGCGGGGCCCACTCCATCATGCTTTTGTAAAATTACATTGTTTCTCTCCGAGAGGACATATCTCCCTCGTTCATTTCAGAAACATGGAAACAGTTACAATGATGTTGATGGATACAATATCATTCTTCCTTTTTCTTGTCAACAAAAAACTTTTAAAAGATGTAAAAAACAAACCAAATGAAAGTATTATGTTTCTAAATCGTATTTCTGGCAACGGATGAAGGCACACAAAAAAGACATCGCTGAATCGGAGAAAGGCTCCCCTCTTCGGCGATGTCTTAAAAAATATCTCTTCGTTTTTCTCAGCGGCCTTTGCCGCTGTTGGTCATACTGGGCGCTGCCGGTGCCGATGGCGCGACAGGACGGGCCGGTGCTTCCGGCGTGATCGGCCCAGCCGACGCCTCATCATCGCTGTCACCGGGGGGCGTCCGGGAAAGATCGGTTCCGGGCCGAGGCCCACTTCCCTCCGGATTCGCCCAGCTGGGACGAACCGCCGAAGAATTCCCCGAGGAATTATCTTCGCTTTCCGATCGCTCCGCCCCCGCCGTATCTTCAGCGCTGCGGGCCGAAGCCGCACCACTGCCCCGGAGCGTGCCCGTTCCCGACGGTGAAGTCCGTCCCGCAGCGGATGACGCCGACGCCCCCCCACTCCGGCGGTCAGGCCGTCCTAAAGAAGTATCGCCAGGCGGTACTTCCCGAGCGGTACTGGGAATAGAGGCCTCGTATTCCCGCTGTTCCCGTTCCATTTCTGCTCGCGCTTTCTGACTCATGGTAATTCCCAAGGTGGAAGCGAGCCGGGTGCGTGTTTCCGTGAGATCCGGTACCCAGTAACTCACCTCATCAATATAGAGGGGCCGGCCGGGGAGCATTTCCGCCCGCAGACCGTTTCCCTGGGCCTCCTTGATGGACCCGGCCAATTCCAGTATCTGGCGGAAGGAAAGATCCGTCTCCACCGCCCCCATACATTCCCGGATCACGGCGGGCAGCCTGGTGACAATGGCGGGGGACGTCACCTTTTCCATCACCGCGCGCATGAAGCGCTGCTGCCGGGCGATACGGCCAATGTCCCCCTCTTCATCCCGATAGCGCACGTAAGACATGGCCGTAACGCCGTCCATGTGCTGCATCCCGGGGTAGAGATCAATGACCAGCCCACCGGGCACGGCGTCGTCCCATTCATCCACATAATACATGCGGGACTCCACGTAGAGGTCGATGCCGCCGATGGCGTCAATGATCCGAGGAAAAGAACGGGTGTTGACGAGGACGTAATGATCCACCGGCGTATCCAGCAGATCTTCCACTACGTCCCGGGTAAGTTTCCAACCGCCATAAGCGTAGGCGGAATTGATTTTATCGTAGCTCCCCTGAATCAGCGTTCGGGTATCCCGGGGAATGGAGAGCAGCGAGACCTGTTTTTGTTTGGGATCGACAGTGGCCAGCATCAAAGTGTCCGAACGGCCCACGTCGTCATCCCGCTCGTCCACGCCCAGAATCATCACCGTAGTTTTGTCCGTCGCCACCAAGAGCGTCTCATTCGCGCGATCCAGCCGTGCCAACCGGCGCGGTGCGTCAAACAAGCTAGTGGAGGCGAGGAATGCCCCCGCCCCTACGGCAGCAAAAAAAGCCAAGACCATTAGAATCCATACCCATATATGGCGATTCTTTTTCTTTTTCTCCCGGCGGGAATAACGATCCAGTCTGCGCAATCGAATAACTTCTTTCCATTAAAAAAATGAAGTACAGTTCCATTATAAAAGACGCCACACAGAAAAACAATAAAATATATACTAAAAATCCCGACTGAAAATCCCCGGGAAAACTCGCCGCGGCAAGTAATCTCCGACTGAAAAAGCAGCCTCTCTCCATCGTTTCGCCAAAAGCGGCACCTCATAAAACACCAAGAGATTTTCCCTGAAAAACTTCACAAAAAAAGATATAATAAAGAAAATACGCCTCCTGAAAAGAGGCGATTGCGGAGGATGATACGTGTGGGACGGGAGATCGAACGAAAATTTCTGGTAGAGAAAGCCCTGTGGCGGCCCCAAGGACATGGTTTCAGCGTACGGCAGGGCTATCTTCCCCAGGCAGGAGAGCTTTTGGTGCGGATCCGCACCCAGGACGGCCGCGCCTTTCTCACCCTCAAAGGGCGTACAACGGGCATCACCCGCGCGGAATTTGAGTACGAGATTCCCGCCGCCGATGCTGCCGAGCTCCTCCCCTTCTGCCGCCGCCCCCTCATCGAAAAAGTACGCTACCATGAGGAAGTGGCGGGCCATCTCTGGGAGATTGACTGCTTTTCCGGAGAGAACGACGGCTTGATCGTGGCGGAAATCGAGCTGCAAAGCGAAACGGAAGCCTTTACCCGCCCCGATTGGCTGGGCGCAGAAGTCTCCGGCGATCCTCGCTACTACAACGCCAATCTGACGGATCATCCCTATCGGGCGTGGGGCAAGGGCTGACCAGCTTATACACAAATTTTGTGGATAACTGACGGCCTGTGTCACTAAATCTGGGGGATTGACAAAAAAATTTCCCTATGATGTTGAGTTATCCACTTATTTATCCACATTATCCACAGATTCCCCTTCGATTTGACGACAAAATTTGCATAAAGCTGTGGATAACCTAAAGGCCGTGATGGCGAGAGCATGGGCCGCCCGCTTCATTTTTTGCCGGGAATTTGATTCCCCAGGGGGCCACCGTGTATAATAAAAAGATAAAAATTCTCACGTCGCACTTTCCGGAGGTGAAGTATGGAACAAGACAACACCTATCGTCTCGTCATCGTTACCGGCATGTCAGGGGGCGGTAAGACGCAGGCCTGCCGTCATTTGGAGGATTTAGGCTTCTTCTGTGTGGACAATCTGCCGCCGGTGTTCATCCCGAAATTCGCCGAGCTGTGTGCCCATTCGGCAGGACATATCGCCCGAGTCGTGCTGGTGGTAGACACCCGCAGCCGGGAATTTTTTGATACCTTTCTCCACGTTTTGGAGGATATGGATAAGGCGGGGCAAAAGTACGAGCTTCTCTTCATGGACGCCACCGACGAGGCCATCATCCGCCGTTACAAGGAAACCCGCCGCCGCCATCCCCTAGCCCCCAGCGCCCGGCTTTCAGACGGCATCCGGCAGGAGCGGGCGCAGCTGGCCCGCGTGCGGGAAAAGGCTACCTATATCATCGATACCTCGGCACTGCGCAAAGCTGATCTGAAAAAAAAGATCCTCGCCCTTTTCGGCCACGCTGAAGGCGTCGCCATGGGGATCAACGTCCTCTCTTTCGGTTTCAGGCACGGCGTCCCCATGGACGCCGACATGGTCCTGGACGTACGCTTTTTACCGAATCCTTTCTACATTGACGCCCTGCGCTACAAGAACGGTGAAGTACCGGAAGTGGCGGAATACATCGCCAAATGGCCGGTGACCCGGGAATTTACCGAGAAAGTAGACGGGCTCCTGGACTTTCTCATCCCGCAATACGTCAAGGAAGGAAAGAATCAATTTGTCATCGCCGTGGGCTGTACTGGAGGAATGCACCGTTCCGTTTACATCGCGCGGCACATCTTCGACTTCTTGGGGGCGCGCGGCTGGCAGGCGACGCTGGAACATCGGGATCTCACAAAAAACGCCGCCGCGCCGGCGTCCGAGGAATTGAGATCATGACGGCAGCCCCTTCCGCACCGGTTGAGAGGATCCTATCATGCATTTATTGAAATGGCTGTACCCCGGTATGAAATTTAAACGCTGGCTGCTCCTTTTCGCCGCCGGCGTGATGTTGGTCAGTCTGGGCCTGGCCCTGATATTTAACTACAAATACCTGGACGCGATCGAGGAAGCGATCTTCCGCTTCGTTTATAATTGGCGCGGTTCCTACGATTACGCCGCCACCGCTTTGGTGGGAACGAGCGTCGTCGTCGTCGGGGTGGCCATCATGCTCATGGCCACCCGGTTCGTCATCCGTTCTCTCATCATGGTGTTAGTGCCGGAAAACTCCGGCCGCCTGGTAGATCTCATTTACGAGAAGCGCCGCCTGGAAAGCGGCCCGGCGGTGACGGTCATCGGCGGCGGGCACGGTCTGTCCGTTCTCCTGCGTGGGATCAAAGAGGCCACCAGCAACGTGACAGCGGTGGTGACGGTAGCCGATGACGGTGGCTCCTCGGGACGGCTGCGATCCGATCTTGGCATCATTCCGCCCGGCGACATGCGAAATTGCCTAGTGGCCCTGGCGGACACAGAACCCCTGATGGAGAAGCTTTTTCAATACCGCTTTGGGGGAGACAGCGAGCTGGCCGGGCACAGCTTCGGCAACCTCTTCATCGCCGCCATGAACGAAGTCACAGGAAACATGGAAACGGCTCTTAAAGAATCCTCCAAAGTCTTAGCGGTCAAAGGAAGGGTTCTCCCCGCCAGCAACGAACACGTCCGCCTCGACGCCCTCATGACCGACGGTACCGTCGTAGAAGGCGAGTCTCACATTCCCGAAGCGCACAAACAGATTCGCCGCGTGTCGCTTCATCCGCGCCATGCCGCCCCGGTTCAATCGGCCCTGGATGCCATCTTAAACGCCGACATCATCCTTTTGGGCCCGGGCAGCCTTTACACCAGCATCATGCCGAACCTGTTAGTGGACGGCGTGGCGGACGCTCTGCGCCAAAGCCGGGCCATCAAAGTCTACATCTGCAACGTGATGACCCAGCCGGGGGAAACCGACGGCTACACGGCATCCCGGCACGTCAAGGCCATTCTTGATCACGCTGGGAAAGGCGTCGTGGATTACGTGCTGGTGAACGCGGCGAAAGTACCAACGCAAACCGCCCAGGCCTATGCGGCTCAGGGATCATATCCGGTGCCGGTGGACGACGCCGCGCTGAACCAGCTGGGCGTAGGCGTGATCTCCGCCGATATCGTCAGTGCCACCGACCCCGGTCACCACGATCCAGGCAAACTGACCCGGCAGGTGATGAAGCTTCTTGAGACCCTGCGCTCCTCTGAAAGCACGGGACACAGCTTCACCCTGGTCTCGCGCTGAAATAACGCAAACATGCTGACAGGAGGCGATGCGGCCATGCCGTCTTTTTCCGCCGACGTGAAAAACGAATTGGCCCGCCTGATGTACCGACGTCCTTGCTGCCGCCGGGCCGAAGTGGCAGGGCTTCTGCGATTAGGAGCGGTGATGACACTGGGGGCCGGCCGCACGCTGGGCCTCACCTTTGCCACCGAGAACGCCGCCGTGGCCCGAAAGGCCCTCATCCTTCTGAAGGAAGCCGGTCCGGTGGAAACGGAGATCGCCGTGCGCCGCTTTCGCCGCCTCAAGAAGAACAACATCTACACCGTGCGCGTTCGCCCCGGGCCAAAGGTATCGGCACTGTTAAAAAGTCTGGGGCTGACCCCGGACACCATGCCCCAAGCCGCGCACAGCGGTCCCCTGCTGCGGCGTTCCTGCTGTCGAATCGCTTACCTGCGCGGCGCCTTTTTGGGCGGCGGCAGCGTAAACCGCCCGGCAGCCGCTTACCATCTGGAATTTGTCACTTCCAATTACCAGATCGCCGATCTTTTACAGTCCCTTCTGAAAAGGATAGGACTGCCCGGCGGCATCACCGAGCGCAAGGACGCTTACGTCGTCTATCTGAAAGAAGGGGACGCCATTGCCGATCTCTTGGCCCTCATGGAAGCCGAGGCGGGGGTGGAGGCCTTCGAAGTGGCCCGGAACGTAAAAGAAGTGCGCAATCAGGTGAACCGGCTGGTGAACTGCGAGACCGCAAATATCAATAAGACGGCGACGGCAGCGGCAAAACGCATCGCCGAGATCCGACAGCTCAAGGCGGAAGGAAAACTCAGCCGTCTGCCGGAGCCGCTGCGAAAGACAGCCCTCGCCCGGATCGAAAACCCGGACGCCACCTTGGCCGAGCTGGCCGCCCTGTTAGGCGTCGGCCGCTCCGGCGTAAACCACCGACTGCGGCGCATCGCCGAATTTGCTAAAGAGGAGGAAGAACACTGAACAAGCTCTATGTGAACGGATACGGTCAAACCTACACCGGGCGCCATCGCTCCTGGGGATGGGGGCGGCGATTCTTGGCGATTCTGCTGCTGCTCCTTTTAGTTGCCGGCGGGCTTTTCGTCTCCGTCCTCATCGATCCGCCCCCGGGCGTCCTTATTTTGGAATATCACAAGGTCAACGACTGGAGCCAGGACGTCTACACCGTTCCCACGGCGGAATTTACCGCCCAGATGGACGAACTTTTAGCCCAAGGCTACACCACCATTTCTCTTTTGGACTTTCTGCGGGCGAAAAAGGGGAAGCAGCCGCTTCCGGAGAAGCCGCTCATCCTCACCTTTGACGACGGCTATATGGACAACTACACAGACATGCTGCCCATTCTTGAAGCACGCGGCATGAAGGCTACGGTATTTATGGTGACCAACGATATCGGTCTGCCGGGGTACCTCAGCTGGAACGCACTAAAGGATATGCAGGAACGGGGCATTGAGATCGGCAGTCACACAGCGAATCATTTGCCCCTGACGGAGATGTCCCCGGCGGAAGCAGACAATGAACTGCGCGCCTCAAAACTCATTATGGAATGGAACGGCATTCGTACCATCTTCGGCTTTTCCTATCCTAATGGCAAGTACGCGGACTATATCACCGCCCTGTTAAAAAAGAACGAATATCTTGCGGCAGTGACGGGAGAACCGGGCCTCAACACCATGGCAACCAACCCGTATCTTTTGCAGCGGATCAATATTCCCCGCCCCCGGCTGGGGATGACGGAATTTCGCTTCCGCCTCTACAAAGCCGCTATCTGTGCTCGGCTGGGCCTATGGTCGCACCGGCAGACGTAAAGGATGTGATTTTGGCGAAATAACGTAACGAAAGATGTGCGCCTTAGGGGAAAAGGCGTACAAGGGCAGGCCTTAAAGGCATAAACCACCATAAAGGACTGCTTTGGGAAACGGGAGAAGGGAGAAAGACATATGAAAGGGAAGATGTGGGCCGCATTTTTTGCGGCGGCATGCCTGTTCTGGAGTGGGGGCGGAGAGGCCCGCCACCTGGCAGAAACCAGGGCCGCCGAAGCGCGAACGGCAAAAGCTGCGGAGGAAGAGGAAGCCCGGCAGCGGGCATGGGAATTAGCGCAGGAGGCTGCCGCTAAAAAAGCAACCGGCGAGGCGTCCTCTTCCGCCGAGGCCTCCGGCGATGACGCCGCCTCCGGAAACGAGGATGTTCCCGCAGCCCCTGACGGAAGAGAAAATGCTCCGGTGACGGCGGCTGCCGCAGCGGAAGCAGCCGCTCCCGCCGAGAAAAAGACAGAGGCAAGGCCCGCCGCCGAGGCGGCCCCCCTCGCGGCAAAAACATTGGAGCCCGCAGCAGCGGCCCAAGCAGAAACCCCACCGACCGAAAAAGAACCGGCCGTACACACAAAAAAAGGAACCGCTGACCAAACGGCCGAGAGTAAAACGAAAGGAACGATCGCCACGGATAAAGCCGGCAGCAGCCTGCGCCACTATCTCGACCGCCTGCGGGAAAAGGCCGACGAAATCATCTATCCGGCGGATCCGAATCTCAAAGTCCGGGATACCCGCCCCATGAAGGTGTGGGCCTCCGACATCACCGACAGCGGCGGCACCCTCATCTTTTCCGACAGTCCCGAATATGTAGATCGGCCCGGCATCCTCTACACCGACGAACTGGACGGCGCGGCCCGGGTGCTCTTCTACCATCTGAATCAGACGAAAAAACCTGCCAAAGTCCTTCTCCTCATGGAGAATACCAGTGATCGCGCCGCTACGGTGGAGATCACCCGCCGCGGCGTGAGCCAGCCGGGGGAAGATTATTTGGCGGTGGGCAAAGCCACCCAGGCGGCTTACTTCTCCGACGCTCAAAAACGGGATCAATTCACCATCAAACAAGGGGAACGGCATCTCCTGATGTCGGAATTGGAAAAGATCGTCCTCGCCCCGGAATCTCTCATCTATGGCGTCGTCGACTTTTCAGCCAGCGCCCCGGTGCGCCTCTGGGTGCTGCTCTCTCCGGCGGAGCTGGACCCTTTCGCCTACCTCAAGATCGCCCCTCTTCTCCCCAAGGATGAACAGCGCCTGCGGGGAACCTTCCAGGGGATGAACCGCACCATCCGCGCCCGAGAAGGCTACGACCCGGGAAAGGATGGCACAGTGTACTTCCCCATCGGAGACAACAAGACCGACCGCTTCCTCACAGGCATTGACGCCACCGACGGCAGCCTGGTCACCAACGTAGGAAACTACGGCGTCCTCTACCGCGTGGAGGTTCCCATAGAAGGCCGGCGCCCCCTGCGTGCCATGCTCAATCCCATCGGCGGGGTCTACGCCGGCGTCATGCGGATACAGACCGCGGAGCATGATACGGCCCGGGTCGTTCCCACGCCGCTTCGAGGAATTTTCTTTGGGGACGGCGTCAAAAATCCCGTCCCCATGCGGGGAGATACCCCCCTCTTGGATCCGGCGGCAGCGGTGGCCGACTTGGGCTTTTATCGCCGGACATCGGGCTTATCCTTCGAATTTTCTCCCCCCGGCGCCTCCAACTTACCCGCCCGGCTCATTCTCACCCCGGAAGACGAGAAATGACCCTTGCGTGAATAGGAAAAAAGGAGTAGAATAAAAGGCAGAAATCGACAGGGAAGCTTTCCCAAAGGGGGTCAGACCATGAAACACATCAAGACGGTGAACAAGCCGACGCTCCAGAGTACGGTGAATAAAGGCGGCTGCGGCGAGTGCCAGGCATCCTGCCAATCGGCCTGTAAAACGTCCTGTACGGTTGGCAATCAGGTCTGCGAGAAATAAAAATCCAGACAAAAAAGGTGTTGCCCCTGGCAACGCCTTTTTTATTGAGCAAAAATCAGCTTGTCCTTGCTGCTGACACGTTTCTTATCGTAAAGGTGCGCGGCGGCCAGGCGCAGCACGTTCTCAGCGCAGGGCCTTATGGCCCATCATTCAGATATCCGTCCCACACGTCAAAAAATTAAGGAGCCAGTATGCGGGATAAGATCCATAAATTTAAGCAAAACGGCCTGTGCCTTTTGCTGGATATAAACAGCGGCGCGGTGCACGTCATCGATGACATGATCTACGACATCATGGACATCTTCAACGGCGAAAATGACGAGGAAACCCTCCGTGCCATGAAGAGGCGTTATCCGAAAGCAGAAATTGAAGAAGCGTTAGAGGAACTCCACACGCTCATGGCGGCGAAAGAACTTTTTGCCCCAGACATCGACGTCCCTCCCACCTTCGCCGAAACGGGGCTGGTGAAATCCATGTGCCTGATGGTGGCCCACGACTGCAACCTGCGCTGTAAATACTGCTTCGGCGACACCGGTGAATACGGCGGCGGCCGTCAGCTCATGACGAAAGAAGTGGGTGAAGCCGCCATCGATTACATCATCGCCGGGAGCGGGCCGCGCATCCACTGCGAAGTGGACTTCTTCGGCGGCGAGCCCTTAGTGAACATGCCTGTGGTGGAACATGTCACCGCCTACGTCCGCCGCAGAGAAAAGGAAACGGGGAAAAAATTCAAGCTGACCCTCACTACCAATGGCCTGCTCTTAAATGAGAAAAACCAGAAATTTTTGGACGACAACAACATCAGCCTCGTCCTGAGCCTTGACGGACGCCGGGAAGTCCATGACCGCATGCGGCCTGACGCCGCCGGACGAGGGACCTATGACCGTATTCTCCCAAACTTTCAGCGCACCGTGGCGGACCGAGGCGGCAATAATTACTACCTGCGAGGCACCTACACAAAGTATGACCTCGACTTCACCGATGACGTTTTAGCCATGCACGACGCTGGTTTTGATGTTCTCTCCATGGAGCCGGTGGTAGCGAAGGACGCCCCCTACGCCATCGAAGAAGAGGATCTGCCGCGCATCTACGCGGAGTATGACCGTCTGGCGGCAGCCTACATGGAACGCCATCGCGCCGGGCACGGCTTCTTCTTTTTCCATTTCAACATGGATCTTTCCAACGGTCCCTGCGTAGCGAAGCGCCTTTCCGGCTGCGGCGCAGGGCACGAATACTACGCCGTGGCCGCCAACGGCGATCTTTATCCCTGCCATCAGTTCGTAGGGCGGGATAGATACCGATTAGGCTCCGTCTTCACGGGCGTCACTTCTCCCGATATCCCTCCTTATTTTCGGGAATCCCACGTCCTCAACAAGCCAAAATGCCGTGACTGCTGGGCTCGTTTCTTTTGCAGCGGCGGCTGCCACGCCAACGCCGATCTCTTTCACGGCAATATCCGCGAACCTTACGAAATCGGCTGCGCCATCCAAAAAAAGCGTCTGGAGTGCGCCATCATGATCCAAGCGGCCTTGGCGCTGGAAAAGGAAGGGCAGAAAAATCATGAATGATGACGACAAAGAATATCAGGACGCCGCCCTCTTCGACCTTTTGCCGGAAAGCGTCTACATCGTCGACCGCGACACTTGCCAGCTTCTCTACCTCAACGAAGCCGGCCGGCAGTTATTGGGCATGAAACCCGAAGATGACTATCGGCAGCAGTATTGCTACGCGCTCCTGCGCGGGGAACGGCAGCCCTGTGCCGTCTGTTCCCTGCAGAGCCATCGGGAGCGTTCCTACGATAAGGAGCTTTACAGCGAAAGATTTCAAAAACATTTCAAGATCGTGGACGCTTCCATTCGCTATCAGGGGCACAAGGCGAAGATCGTCATGTGCATCGATGTCACGGCTTCCACCCGACAGCGCCACGAATTGGAGACGGCCCTCCAGGCGGAAGCCGTGCTGAACGAGACGGTGCAGATTCTCTACTCGGAGCCAGAATTGGAAAAGGCCCTCGATCTCATGCTGGCCCACATGGGGCTTTACCTCCGCGCGGAGCGCTGCGCCATCCTAAACGTCGAGGGCAATTCCCTGCACTGTTCCCATGAGTGGTGTCAACAGGGGATAGAGAGTCAAAAAGACCTCTGGCAGGAGCTTCCCCTGCGAAGCCTGGAACGTTGGGAAAATGCCCTGGCACGCCACAATAATGTCCTGGTTACCGACAGCACCCTCATGGCGGAGACCTATCCGGCAGAATACGCGCTCTTGATGAAAATGCACATCAAAAACTGCGTGGCCGCCCCCATCCTTATTCGCGACCACTTAATCAGCATCGTACTCATCGCCAACCCGCCCCAGCAAGAGATGGACAGCGCCTCCATGATGCTCCTCACTCTCTCCTACTTCATCGCTACCTCCATGGTGGCGGATCAAAACCGGCAGCTTTTGGAGAAGGCCAGCTATTCCGACATCATGACCGGCGTGGCGAACCGCAACGCCTTCATCCGCGACCTGGATCACCTCCAGCGGGCCATCGATCTTTCCCCCGTTCCGGTGGGCGTCATCTACTTCGACCTGAACGGCTTAAAGCCGGTAAACGATCAACAGGGACACCGGGCCGGGGATCGCCTCCTCATGCGCCTCGCCGACGCCATCTCCCTCTTCTTTCGCAAGCAGGAAATCTATCGCACCGGCGGCGATGAATTCGTCGTCCTCTGCCTGAATATGCCGGAGCCGCAATTTACTGATCGCCTGTCGAAAATCTTGGATCACATTGACTCCGTCAGCGCCTTGAGCGTCTCCGTCGGCCACGCCTGGGACGAGGGCAGTGGCCTCTCCCTGCAAAAGGTCATCGCTGCCGCCGATGCCAAGATGTACGAAGAAAAAAAGGCCTACTATAGAGGGCACCACCGCGTCCGCTGACCTCACCAGAGAACCCCTCATCGCCGCAAACGATGAGGGGTTTTACGCATAGGCTGCCCGGTGAAAAATTGACAAAACGACCGTACTGTTTTATCATTCGTATATATGTATGATATGGGGGCGTTTGCCCTGACGCCGTTTTTTCTGCGGAGCAGAAACGGCCGTGAGAAAGGATGACGGAATGGAGACTCGGACACGCTCTCTGACAGAGGGCGGTATCTTAGCGGCCGTGATGGTGGTGCTGGCGGTGGTGGCCGTCTATGTACCGCTCCTTGGCATCTTAGCGGTGCTGCTCTGGCCGCTTCCAGCCGCCATCCTCATCGTGCGTCACGGCCTCCGCTGGGGCGTCATGTCCGTCATTGTGGCGGCACTCCTCACGGCGGTTCTCATCGAGCCTACGATAGGGCTGCGCCTCGCCGTGGCCTTTGGTCCGGTAGGGCTGGCTTTGGGGACGGGCTATCGGCGCGGTCACTCGGCCACGCGGATCGTGACCACGACGATGGTCGTATCCATCGCGGCAAAATTTGCCGGGCTGGGCATCGTCTTTTCCCTCACGGGGATGGAACCCTTTTCCGGTCAGCTCAACGCCATGGAAGAGTCCTTCGGACAAGCGTCGGCCATATATCAGAGCCTTGGCATGAGCGAGGCACAGATCACCGCCGCTCGGGATACCTTCATGCAAAACATCGCCATGGTGCGCCTGCTCCTCCCTTTGGTAGTGGTAACCATGGGGCTTTTGGATACCATGGCGAATTTCTGGGCCTTAGGCAGGCTCCTCTCGCGTCTCGGACAACCCGTCCCGCCCCTGCCGCCCTTTAAAGAGTGGCGGCTGCCGGCGGCCTTTCTTTACATCTTTGGCTTTTCTCTTTTGGGGATGTACTGGGGATCGACGCGGGAGCTGACCATCCTTTATCAGGTATCCCTGAATCTTAATATGGGAACGACGTTAGCCGGCCTCATTGAAGGGGCCTCGCTCTATGAATTCGTCACCCGCCGCTACGGATGGCCGCGCCTCGTGACGACGTTGGCCCTCTTCTTTATCGTTTTCAGTTCTTTTCTCATGCCCATTCTCGTCTTCACCGGCCTCTTGGACACGGTGTTCGACTATCGCAAGCGCTATTGGCGCGAATCGAAATGAGGTGAGGCGCTTTGCCTCGTAATTTTTCCGCTTGGATCGACGCCTGCATCTTCCTCGTCATTTACGGGATGACCGTGGCGGTATTGATTTCCTATAATTTTTACATGGGCGCCATCAGTGCGCTGGTATGGCTGTGCCTGGCGTTCTTCGCCCAGGAACGGTGCCGGGATCGGCAGCGAAAATTTGAAAGTTACTTCCGGGACATCGCCAGCAACGTCAATCCCGTGACCAATTACGCCATTGAAAATCTTCCCCAGGCCATCCTCATCGTGGACGCCGAACAACGTCTCCAGTGGGGGAACACCGCTCTCGACAGCTATATCGGGACCCACATCGAGCAGGGGACGCCGGTGGAAGATTTCTGGCCGGAGATGAACATAAAACCCGTCTGGGGAACCAGTGGCGCGGATGTATTTACCCACGACGACCACCACTATCGGGTCGAGTACCGCCCCGTGTTTTCCCCTGTCAAAGCCGAAGGGCAAGCTCCGGCGGAAGCCGCCTTGATGGCGTTTTACGTCATGGACGTCACGGAATACGCGCAGCTCCAAGAAGCATATCATAAAAGCCGCTTGGTGTTGGCCTATATTGAGATCGATAATTTCGACGAAGTCCTGCAGGGCCTCACGGAGTCCGAGCGCACGGCCCTGCTCTTTGAAGTGAACCGCATGCTGGACGAGTGGATGCACCGTTTGGGCGGATTTTTGCGCCGTATTCGGGATGATTTCTACGTGGCGGTCATGGAACGCCGCGCCTTGGATCAGGCTCTAACAGATAAATTTGACATTTTAGATCAGGTCCGCTCTCTGCATAATTCCAATCAACTCCCGGTCACTTTGAGCTTCGGCGTCGTGGTGTCCGACCGGCAGACCCCCGACGAATTGGGGAGACAGGCGCAGCAGGAATTGGACCTGGCCCTCGGGCGCGGCGGCGATCAGGCCGTGGTCTTAGTGGACGGAAAGCCCCAATTCTTTGGTGGCAAAGCCACGGCGGTGGAAAAGCATACCCGGGTAAAGGCTCGGGTGGTGGCCCATTCCCTGCGGGATCTCCTCATGGGCTCCGACGCGGTATACGTCATGGGGCATCAGAATGAGGACTTCGATGCTTTAGGGGCGGCCATCGGCGTCGCGCAAATGGCCCGGCAGCTAAAAAAACCGGTGCATATCGTCTTAAGTTCCATGAACGACGGCATCGACAAGTTTACCGAACTTTTGCTGGATAAACCGGAATATGAAGGCCTCTTCCTGCGGGAGGAAGAGCTTTTGGTCAACATGACGGCGGCCCATTCTCTCTTAGTGGTGGTGGATACCCATATTCCCCACATGGTGGCGGCGCCAAAGCTTCTCACCCGCGTCAGTCGGGTGGTGGTCATCGACCATCACCGACGCAGCGAAAACTGCATCGCCAGTCCGCTTCTCATGTATTTGGAACCGTCATCATCATCTACCAGCGAGCTGGTGACGGAACTTTTGATGTACTTCAGCGACGATCTGGCCTTGGGCCGTCTGGACGCCACCGCCCTCTACGCGGGCATCGTGGTGGACACGAAGAATTTTGCCATCCAGACCGGCGTCCGCACCTTTGAAGCGGCGGCGTTTCTGCGCCGGGCCGGAGCCGATCCGGTGGTGATCCGCCATCTCTTCCGCTCCGATTACGAAACGAACCGCACCATCGCTAAGGCGGAGGCGGCCTCCAAACTCTACGACGGCGGCCTCATCGTCACCGCCATCCCCGACAGCCAACCCAACATTCAGGCCATCGCGGCCCAGGCAGCAGACTCGCTGCTGCGCATTGAAGGCGTTCACATGAGCATCGTCGTCTTTCAGCTGGCTTCCGACGTCGTGGGGATCAGCGCCCGCTCCTCGGGGGAGTATAACGTACAGGTCATCATGGAGGCCTTCGGCGGCGGCGGTCATCAAAACGTCGCCGGCGCCCAGATTAAGAACGGCGACCTCCAAACCCTCACGGAAGACGTCGTGGAAACCGCGCAAAAATTCATGAAGGAGAATGGTTGATATGAAAGTCATATTGAAGACCGACGTGAAAAAAGTCGGCAAAGCCGGTGAAGTCGTCGAAGTCGCGGAAGGATACGGGCGCAATTTCCTGCTGCCCAAAGGCCTCGCCACCGAAGCTAACGCGAAAAACCTCAACTTAGCCCGGCAAAAGGCCGGCGCCGCTGCTCACAAGAAGGCGCAGGAAACGGACGAAGCGCGGCTCTTGGCGGCTCAGCTCGATAAAGTGGAAGCCGTCATCGCCGTGAAGGTAGGTGAAGGAGGCAAGCTCTTCGGCTCCGTCACCGGAAAAGACGTGGCAGAAGCACTCCATAAAGCCCACGGGATCGAGCTTGATAAGCGCAAGATCACCCTCATTCCCGAGGTCACCGGCCCCGGTGATTACGAAGCGGTCATCAAGATACACCCCGAGATCGTCAGCCGGATCAAAGTACGCATCGTGGCCGAATGAGGCCCGATGAAAGGAACATGTCATGGGAAACCTGTTTAAATTTTTCCAGAAGAAGCGCCCGGAGAAAGCCCCGGGCGTTTCCCTTCCGCCCGATAACGCCCTTGACCGGGAAATCGACGCCCTCTACGGGATGTTAGCGGATATTTTAGGCTCCGATAAATTGGTTATCAAGGCGGGAAAGATGGACGCCATGCGCTTCATGCGCTCTCCGCTGCGGGGGGAGCGGGTGCTGGCCCTCCAGCGCATCATTCTGGAAAACCCTACCATCGAGCATATCCCCACGGACTCGGAGATCCCCAAACTCATCACAGCGCTCTCCGAGCGCGTGGCGGACATGATGGCCCGACGCTCATTGGAGGATAAAATCGAAAAAAAGATCGCCGAGAAATTGGAAGAAAACCACCAGGACTACGTAAAGGACATCCGTTTACAGGTCCTGGAAGAGGAAAAAGTACCGGTAGAAAGCCCCCAGGCGGTAAAAAAGCGCGAAGCCCTGGAAAAAATGGATCAGATCCATCTCACCCAATCGGTGATGGAGCTCCTGCGCCCCAAAACCTTGGAGGAGATCGTGGGGCAACCCCGGGCCGTCCGCTCTCTCTTTTCCAAGCTCTCCTCTCCGTATCCCCAGCATCTTCTCCTCTACGGCCCCCCCGGCGTGGGGAAGACCACGGCGGCCCGCCTCGTCTTAGAACAAGCGAAGGGGGTGGAGGGCGCCCCCTTCGGAGCAGAAGCGCCCTTCGTGGAGACGGACGGTACAACCCTGCGTTGGGACCCCCGGGACATGACGAACCCCCTCCTCGGCTCCGTCCACGACCCCATCTATCAGGGGGCGCGGCGGGACTTGGCGGACAGCGGCGTGCCGGAACCGAAACCCGGCCTCGTCACCGACGCCCACGGCGGCATCCTCTTCATCGACGAGATCGGGGAGATGGATGCCATGCTGCAAAACAAGCTCCTTAAGGTTTTGGAAGACAAGCGAGCCTATTTCGAATCGACATATTTTGATCCGACGGACGAAAAAGTTCCCCCGTACATCAAAAAACTTTTCGAAGAGGGGGCCCCGGCAGATTTCGTCCTCATCGGAGCAACGACCCGGGAAGCCCGGGACATCAGCCCGGCCCTGCGGTCGCGCTGCGCGGAGATTTACTTTGAGCCTCTGACGCCGGCGCACATCGTGACCATCGTGGAAAACGCAGCGAAAAAACTGGACGCGGCCCTCGGCGACGGCGTTTCCTCTCTCATCAGCGAGTACACCGTCGAGGGGCGCAAGGCCATCAACATCTTAGCCGACGCCTTCTCCTTTGCCCTAGAGCGCCAGCGCGGCGAAAGTGGCCCCGTCGCCATCGAAAAATCCGACATCTATGAAGTGGCGCAGGTGAGCCGCCTCTATCAGTACGTCACCAAAAAGGCCTCCGACCAGCCGGAAGTGGGCCATGTCTTCGGCCTCGGCGTCTCCGGTTACCTTGGCTCCGTCATTGAAATCGAGGCGGTGGCCTTCCCTGCCCACGAAAAAGGCAAAGGCACCGTACGCTTCAACGAAACGGCCGGAAAAATGGCCCGGGACTCCGTCTTCAACGCCGCCTCGGTGATGCGCCGGATCACCGGCCAGGAACTCTCCGATTACGATCTCCACATCAACGTGGTGGGCGGCGGCAACATCGACGGTCCTAGCGCCGGGACGGCCATCTTAACGGCCATCGTCAGCGCCGTCACGAATCGCCCTGTCCGGCAGGACACAGCGGTGACAGGGGAGATCTCGCTCTACGGTAAGGTGCGCCCGGTGGGCGGCGTCTTTGAAAAAGCTTACGGCGCGAAGCAGGCGGGGATCCAAACGCTGATCATCCCAGAGGAAAACGCCAAGGATATTCCCCCTAGCCATTTAGGCCTCGACATCCACCCTGTCGCCACAGCGGAAGAGGCTCTGGCGCTGCTCTTTGCCAAGGAGGAAGATCATGGCTGACCGCACGACAACCCCGGACGGAATCGAACGCATTCCGCCTCAGAATATTGAAGCGGAGCAGGCCGTCTTAGGGGCCATGCTCATCAAAAAAGAGGCCATCAGTACCGCCGCCGAGCTTTTGACCGGCGACGATTTCTACCGCCTGGCGCACCGCCTCGTCTTTGAAGCCATCATGGCGCTGAGCCAGGCCAATGAAGCCGTGGACATGATCACCGTCACCGAGCGGCTGAAAAAAGACGGCGAGCTGGAAAAGGCCGGGGGCATCGCCTTCATCACCGCCTTGGCCAACGCCGTGCCCACCGCGGCCAACGTCGCCTTCCACGCCCACATCGTGCGGCAGAAAGCGCAGCTTCGCCAACTCATCAACGCCGCCACGGAAATCGCCGGCACCGCTTATGAGGATGCGGAAGCCGTGGATGAAATCATGGACGACGCGGAAAAGCGCATCTTAGATGTCACCGCCCGCAATAACCACGCCGACTTCGTGCCCATGAAGGACATTCTCATCGCCACCTTCGAGCAGATTGAAAAACACGCCGCCAACAAGGGCGCGCTGACGGGCCTTCCCTCGGGCTTCGTAGACTTAGACCGGCTCACCTCAGGCTTTCAGCCTTCCGACCTCATCTTAGTGGCGGCCCGCCCCTCCATGGGAAAGACCGCCTTCACCCTCAATATCGCCACCAACGCTGCCATCCGCAGCAAAAAGACGGTGGCCTTCTTCTCTCTCGAAATGTCCAAGGAACAGCTGGCCCTGCGCATGTTCAGCTCTGAAGGGCAGGTGGACTCCCAAAGGCTGCGCGTCGGTGATCTCAAGGACGAAGAATGGCAGAAGGTCATCAGCGCCGCCGACCGCCTCACCAAGGCCCCCCTATGGATCGACGACACCCCGGGCATCACCGTCATGGAACTGCGCTCCAAGGCGCGGCGCTTAAAAGCGGAACACGGCCTAGACCTCATCGTCATCGACTACCTCCAACTCATGCAGGGGCGCGGCATGCGAAGCGGCGACAACCGCCAGCAGGAGATTTCGGAAATCTCCCGCTCCCTCAAAGCGCTGGCCCGGGAACTCAAAGTCCCCGTCATCGCCCTCTCCCAGCTCTCCCGCAGCGTAGAATCGAGGCAGATCAAGCGCCCCATGCTCTCCGATCTGCGGGAATCCGGCTCCTTGGAACAGGACGCCGACATTGTCATGTTCCTGTACCGCGAGGACTACTACGAAAAGGAAACCGACCGACAAAACATCACCGAAGTCATCGTCGCCAAGCACCGCAACGGCCCGGTGGACACCGTTTCTCTCTTCTTCCAAAAGGAATTTACGAAATTCGTCAGCCTCATCGTCAACGCCTAACAGGAGGATCGTGATGTGACCGAACCAAAGGTATCCCATTTCACCCTACACATTGATCCGAACGCCAGGAAAGGAGAAATCTACTTTATGGGCGAACTCAAAACCCGGGACGTGGTGCTGCGCATCATCCTCACCTTCATCACCTGCGGCCTGTTCGGCCTCTATTGGATGAAGACCCTCACCGATGATATCCACCGCTTTTCCGAACGGCCCCAGACGCCGTCCGGGATTAAGGTGATGCTCTTAACCCTCGTTACCTGTACCTTCTATTTTTACTACTGGCTCTACAAGATCAGCGACGAATTGGTGGAAGCCCGCCGGGAAAAAGGTCTTCCCCTCGACGCCGTTTCCAATACCACCTACACCGTTACTGTCATCGTCACCTCGCCGGTCTCCGTACTGTTCTCCATCCTGCACACCTTAGGGGACCTCCCTCCGCGCGCCTATCAGGAGCTAAGCGACGGAAAATCTTTGGCGGCAGGCATCGCCGCACTATTCGTTATCAGTGTCTTTTGGCTCGTCGTCCAGACCATCATTGCCGGCGGTATCCTCTGGATCGTCTACCGGCGAAAGAATCCTCATCCCCGCATTCTCTATATGCTCTTGTCTATTTTCCGGATCCAGATCTTCACCATTGCCTTCTTGCAGGCCTCTCTCAACGATGGCATCTCGTCCCAATTATCACTGAAAAATCCGCCGCCTGAAGGCCCCGGGGGAACGCCGCCACCAACGGAACCCATGACGACCGTTTCCTCCGATTTGGTCCCAGACGGCCCCTCCCCCATGGACTCTGCCCCACGCAGCGATGAAGAAGAAGCAGCCGTCGAACTTTCCCCGCGTACGCTTCCGTAATCCCAGCGCGGCTGTAAGGCAGCAAACACTACTTAAAAGAAAGAAGGAATCTCTACATGCAAAAGCGCAGCATCGTCAAAGCCGTCATCTTCAGCTTAATCACCTGCGGAATCTACGGCTGCTACTGGTTCGTAAAGCTCACCAACGAAGCCCACGAGGCCGCCGGCCGTCAGACCACCGCCTCCGGGCTCATGGCGCTCCTCTTTTCTATCGTCACCTGCGGCATCTACCTGCTCTATTGGATGTACAAGATGGGAGAAACCGTGAACGAGGCCAAACGTCGCCGGGGAATGCACGCCGACGGCAACGATCCCATCCTCTACCTCTTCCTCACCTTCGTGGGCCTGGGTATTGTCAGTGAAGCCCTCATCCAGAGCGTTCTCAACGATATCGTCGCCTTCGACGAGAACACCTCGGGAGGTGAGATCGTCCTCGCCTCGGAAAACCTGCCGGGAAATCCGCAATAAAACGATAAAAAATCGCGCCCCGATATGGGGCGCGATTTTTATGTGCTCATTTATCCAGATAATGGGAGCCACATTACCATATTTCAAGTCTACCCTCTCTGATGCGAAAAACGAGGCGATTTTTTCCGTCAATCCTCACACTCCAAAATCCGGCCAAATTACCTGACAAGGCTTCCGGTTTTCCCATACAATGAACCCCATTTCTCTCAATGTCAGAGATCAGACGATTGATCTTTTTCAGTGTTTTCTTATCCTGCGTCTGCCAGTACAGATAATCTGCCCACGCCTCATCGTGCCACAGTTTTTCCATCAATCGGCCTCAATTAATTCATGTGGCTTCAATGTGCTGCGTCCCGCTTCGACATCTGCAATCGCTTCCTTAAGGCGCTTCATATTCGCCTTGCTGTAGAACGGATCCGGTTCCGCCGTCACGTCAAAGGGGATGCGGCGGTCCTGGGTCACCTTCGCCGCGAACATGGTAAACGCCGACGTCATCGTCAGCCCCATCTTGCGGCAAGTTTCCTCCATCCCACGCTTGAGTGCCGCATCCATTCGAAAATTCACCATCGCCTGTGCCATGAAAACGCCCTCCTTTTTTTATTAATTATATCACAAACGTAAAGCAAACACCATCATTCCCCATCATTCTCTTTATGATCGTTGTCGGAAATTTCTGCGCCTGCCAAGAGCAGGCATCGCAGCCACAGAGACGCGTTTCCTCTCGCAGCCTTTTGTTCCTCGCCTTGAAAAAGCGCGGTAAAGCGTATAAAATAGAAACAGTTTCCCGCGATCCAGGGATATCGCTTCTTGGTCCCCCGCAGGAAAGAGAACCGCCATCCAGAACGGGCTGATAGGGTAAAACGCCCTTCATTCCCGCACAGATCACGGCGCTATCATCGCCATTCTATCATAGGGGAGGCTTCTTTATGCCCGATAAAAAAAGCGCGGCCGATCTCGTCGCCGCGGCCGCCATCGCCGATATTTTCCGCGCCGCCAAGCAGCTCGACGGCGTCGCCGTCAAGACGAAGCTTATCGAAAGCCCTTTCTTCTCCTCTATATCCGGCGGCGCCGTCTACCTCAAGCCGGAGAATCTCCAAAATACCGGCTCCTTTAAACTCCGGGGCGCCTATAATAAGATCAGCCAGCTGCCTGCGGCGGAGCGACAAAAAGGCGTCATCACCGCTTCCGCCGGCAACCATGCCCAGGGTGTCGCCCTGTCAGCCCAGAAGCTCCGCGTCAAAGCCGTCATCTGTATGCCCGCCACCACCCCCATCTTAAAAGTAGAAGCCACCCGTGCCTACGGGGCCGAGGTCGTCCTCTACGGCGATACCTTCGACGACGCCTACGCGAAGTCCCTGGAACTGCAAAAAGAAAAGGGTTTCGTCTACATTCATCCCTTCAACGACCTGCAAGTCCTCTTGGGGCAAGGAACCGTGGCCAAGGAGATCATCGACGACTGCCCCGATATCGACGCTATCCTCGTCCCCATCGGCGGCGGCGGCTTGGCCAGCGGCGTCGCCCTGGCGACGAAGTTGGTCAATCCCCACGTCCAGGTCATCGGCGTTGAACCGGCTGGGGCCGCCTCCATGGAAGCAGCCTTTAAGGCGGGAAAAGTGGTAACGCTGCCCGCTGTGGACACCGTAGCCGACGGCTGCGCCGTCAAAACCGTCGGCGACCTGACCTACGCTTTCTGCCGTAAATATTTAGACGAGATCGTCACTGTTTCCGAATTGGAGATCATGTCCGCCCTGCTCTCCTTGATCGAGAAACACAAACTCATCGCCGAAGGGGCAGGGGTTCTTTCCTTGGCCGCCTTGCCGAAGCTGAACCTCAAGGGAAAAAAAGCCGCCGCCATCCTCTCTGGGGGCAACATCGACATCTCCACCATTTCCGCCCTCATCAACAAAGCCCTCATCGCCCGGGGCCGCGTCTTCTGCTTCGCCGTACAGCTCCCCGATAAGCCCGGTCAGCTCCTTCACGTCTCCCAGATATTAGCCGAAGAGGACGCCAACGTCATCCGTCTCGACCACAATCAGGCCATGGTCACGGACAGCTTCAAAAAAGTCCAGCTCACCGTCACCTGCGAGACCCACGACGAAGATCACATCCGCCGCATCATCGCCGCCCTGCAAAAAGGTGGCTTTATCGTAGAACGAGTCTACTGAGCACCTCACGCCGCGGCATGGTTCACCACCCCAGTGCCCGGCGCCAGATGTACGCGCAGTATTTGAATCATTTTCCTCCCCTCTGGAGTGTCCTCCGGACGCTGACACGGCCTTTTGTTTTCCCTTCTCCCCTCCCGGCAGCTTTGACCGACGATCTTTCCGCGCATCGCAAAGAAAAGAGGTTGATCTTAACATGCGACCAAACATCCGATTGTACAATGTCCTCTTTCCCCTGTGGTTCTTCTGGCTGTATCCGACAGAACTCTGGCTCCTGCTCCTCCCGGCGAACTTTCTCATTGACAGTTTCGTGCTGTACGTCGCCATGAAGTGGCGGCACATCGAAAATCGTAAGTACCGTTGGAAAAGCAGCATTTTTCGCGTCTGGGCCTTTGGCTTTCTGAGCGATATTTGCGGCGCGGCGCTCATCTTATTCCTCCACTTTGCCGTCTGGCCGGCCCCTTGGTTTTGGGGCACGCTGGGCTATCACCCGGCGGAAACCTTACTGGTTCTCCCCGGGGTAGCGCTGGCCGGTTATCTCATCTATTTCTTCAATAGGCGTTACACCTTCTCTTCCTCCGATCTTGCGCCAGCGGACATACGGTGGCTGAGTTTGGCGCTGGCGGTCTTCACAGCCCCCTATGCCATGTTCATCCCTTTATAACGACTGGCTAAGGAAGCACTGTCCATTCAGCCCCATCATCTTGACGCATCTTTTCCCCAGCTTCTCCTCTGCGGCCCGTCCTTTTCCTTCGGCGTGGCCGCTTGTTTATGTAGAAATATATTGCTATAATAAAGGACACTTAGTGAAGATGGTGCGACGATATTCCCCATAAAAAAGTCCCATGCCGCTGTCATTTCCCCGCGATGGGACAAACGACTAAAACAGGCTCGATGAAAAGAGGTGAAAAAGATTGGCAAAGCTGCATACGAATTTTACCGGCCCGGCGAAGGTCGTGCCGCCGGTGGATCAGGATATCGACCGCTACATTACGGCACATCCCGACGGAAATTTCGACGAAGTACTGAAAGGGGACGATCGCTGGCCGGTCTTTTATCACCTCTCGGATATGCGCACCGGCCTTTTAGGCTGGTACGAACTGCCGCCCCAGGCCGAGGTATTGGAAATCGGCGCGGGATTCGGCGCCCTGACGGGGCAGCTCTGCGACATGGCGGGGCATGTGACGGTGATGGAGCGCTCCCTCTTTCGGGCGCGTTCCCTGGCTAAACGTTGGACTGAGCGGGAGAATTTAGACGTCTACGCCGGCGATCTCTTCGATATGCCCTTTCGCCGACGGTTCGATCTCATCACCCTCATCGGCGTACTGCCGGAACTCTGCGGAGGGCGCGAAGAGTTAGCGCCTTACGCCAGCTATCTCCGGGCACTCCAGGAATATCTCAAGCCCCACGGACGTATCCTCTTAGCGATGGACAACCGGCTGGGGCTGAAATTCTTCTGCGGCGCACGGGACGCGTATTCGGAAGAGCCTTTCGGCGGCCTTTCGGGGGAACAGGGGGAAGGACACATCTTCACGGCGGCAGAAATACGCACCATTCTAAAAGACGCCGGGTATCCTTACGTCAGATTCTATTACCCGCTGCCGGATTACCGCCTCCCCCAGCTGATCTTCAGCGACGCGCACCTCCCCGACGCTGACGTGGGAGAAGGCCTCATCCCCTACGATCCTACCTCGGATACCCGGGTGCTGTCGGAAACGTATCTGTATCGCTACATCGTCACCAACGGGCTCTTCCCCCAAATGGCTAATTCCTTCTTGGTGGAATGCGCCCTGCAGCCGCGAACCGCACGAGGCGCGGACTTTATCTCCCTGGCTTCGGATCGAACCCCCGCCGCGAATATCGCCACCGCCATCAAAGGACGGGAAACGGTGACAAAACGCCCCTTAACGGCAGCAGGGAGAGAAGGGCTGCAGCGCTTGGCCGAAAACACGGCGGAACTAAAGGAGCGGGGACTGGAAGTCATTCCCCTGACGCTGGCCGAAAATTCCGCCACCATGCCCTTTTGTGATTCTCCCGTGCTCTCCCAATGGCTCCGAGAGCGCGGCCCCGGGGACGAAGCGAAGGTCTGGGCCGTCTTTGACCGCCTGCGTGCCGCCATTCTCCAGGCCTCGCCTCCCGTCCCCGACGAAATGAACTGCATGGCCCAGCGCTCCTTAGGCGCGGACTGGGGCGTCATCCTCCGGCGCGTCTACATCAACATGGTACCGGACAACATCTTCTATGACGACGGCCGCCTGATCTTTTTCAACCAGGGGATCACGCTGGAAAACTGCCCCGCCCGCTACGCCATGTTCCTCGCCCTCTACGAGAGTGCCGAAGCCCTCACCCGGCTGGGCCTCCTGGACGAGCTGCGGGCGCATTTCGACGTAGACGCGCTGTGGGAGCTCTTTACCCTGGAACAGCAGCAATTCGTGGCCGACTGGCGGCGGTATGATGTGTACCATCAATTCTACGGCTGGGCGGAGATGGATCCCCGCCGCATGGTAAAGAACCGGCAAATCCTGCGGATCATCGGCAACGAATGAGCCGACGCCCGCCGGAAAGGCGCGCTGGAAACGATTTCCCTAAAGCATAGAAAATTTGTAGGGATTGACAAGGACCGGGGTATCTCCTAAAATGAAGATACTTCATCTTTGTAAAATAAACGCAAGCTGGAGAAGAAAGGGATCGATGTTTATGGCAGAAAATCTGCTGACCATCCGCGGCCTCAGAGCCAGCGTGGACGGCAAAGAGATATTGAAGGGAATCGACCTCACGGTGAACCGCGGCGAAGTGCATGTGCTCTTAGGCCCGAACGGATCGGGGAAATCCACCCTGATGAACGTCATCATGGGCCATCCCCGCTACGAGGCGCAGTCGGAGGAGATGACCTTTTTAGGTGAGGACCTGGGGGATCTCCCCACCTTCGAGCGGGCGCGGCGGGGACTGTTTCTCTCCTTTCAGTCCCCGGAGGAAATCCCCGGGATCACGGTGGAGAACATGCTCCGCACGGCGAAACAGGCCGTCACCGGGGAAAAGGTCAAGATTTTAGCCTTCAAGAAGGAATTGAAAGCGGCCCTGGACGCCCTGCAAATGGACGAAGCCTACGCCCAGCGCTACCTGAATGTGGGCTTTTCCGGGGGCGAGAAAAAGCGCAGTGAGATTCTGCAGCTCCTCATGCTGCGCCCGCTGCTGGCAATGTTAGACGAGACGGACTCGGGGCTCGACGTGGACGCGGTGCAGGTGGTATCGAAAGGGGTCAGCGCCTTTCATACCCCGGAGAATGCCTGCCTCATCATCACCCACAACGCCCGCATCCTCTCCGAACTGAAGGTGGATCGGGTGCATGTCCTCATGGAGGGGCACATTGCCGAAGAAGGGGGCGCCTCCCTCATCGACGACATTAACCGCCAGGGCTTCACCCATCTTTTGGACACACGGGGGTGAGACGCCTATGGCAAAGAAAAAGACTTTTATTGAGGATATTGAACGCACCCTCTACGATATCAAAAACGAGGATCGTCCTCTCTACCGGACGGAAGAGGGGCTGACGGAGGCGATCGTCCGGGATATTTCGGCGAAAAAACACGATCCGAAATGGATGCTGGACTTTCGGCTGCAATCCCTCGAAGTCTACCGGCAGACGCCGCTTCCCACCTGGGGGCCGGATCTCTCAGCCCTGGACATGGATCACATCGTGACCTACGTCCAGCCCGACGCCCGCATGGCAGGGCGCTGGGAAGACGTGCCCGAGGATATACGGGATACCTTTGACCGGCTGGGGATCCCCGAGGCGGAGAAGTCTTCTCTGGCGGGCGTGGGAGCCCAGTACGACTCCGAAGTCGTCTACCACAGCGTGCAGGAGAGTCTCAAAAAACAAGGCGTTGTCTACACGGACATGGAGACGGCGCTTCGGGAACATGAGGCCATCGTGCGGGAATATTTCATGAAATTGGTACCCCCGAAGGACCATAAATTCGTAGCCCTCCACGGCGCGGTGTGGTCGGGGGGCTCCTTCGTCTACGTTCCGGCGGGGGTAGAGGTAAAAATCCCCCTCCAATCGTATTTCCGGCTGAATGCGCCGGGAGCCGGACAGTTTGAACACACCCTGATCATCGTGGAGCCGGGGGGGAGCCTGCATTTCATTGAAGGCTGTTCCGCTCCGAAGTACAACGTGACCAACCTTCACGCCGGCTGCGTGGAGCTTTATATCAAAGAAGGAGCGCGGCTCCGCTACTCCACCATCGAGAACTGGTCCCGAAACATGATGAACCTCAATACGAAGCGGGCCCTGGTGGAAAAAGACGGCCTCATCGAGTGGGTGTCCGGATCCTTCGGCTCCCATGTGTCCATGCTTTATCCCTCCAGCATCCTCCACGGCGAGGGGGCCCGGTGCGAATTTACCGGCGTCACCTTCGCCGGGCACGGCCAGCACCTCGACACGGGGGCGACGGTGGTCCACGCCGCGCCTCATACCTCGGCGAACATCAGTACCCGCTCCATCTCCAAGGATGGGGGGGTAGCGGTCTACCGCAGCGCCGTAAAGGTCGCGCCAGACGCCGATCACGCGCGATGTTCCGTGAGCTGCGAGTCTCTCATGCTGGACAGCAACTCCCGGGCGGATACATTACCCGCCATGGACATCCAAGGGGACGAGGCAGACATCGGCCACGAAGCGAAAATCGGCCGGATCAGCGACGAAGCTATTTTTTACCTGATGAGCCGCGGCATTAAGGAAGATGAGGCGCGGGCCATGATCGTGCGGGGCTTCGTAGAGCCCATCGCCAAGGCGCTGCCCTTGGAATACGCGGTGGAAATGAACAATCTCATCACGATTGAGTTGGAAGGGACGATGGGCTGATGGCGGGGCAAGAGTTCGTTTACAGTGAGATCCCCATGCGCACTTGGCGCTGGCTGGGGGTCAACGAGGCGCGGGTGCCCGAAAGCGTCATGTCCGCCGCCCCCGTAGAAAAGCATATCGTCGTCCCCCGGGGAGAGAAAACCGAGTGCGTCGTGGTCTACCGGGAAGAACCCTCCGCCTTCATCCGGGCGGAGATCGCCGAAGGCGGAGAGCTGCACCTCATCCGGGTGCAGCTTGCGCCGGACGACATGGCCCGCGCCGACCGGATAGAGGCGGAAGTGGCGGCGGGGGCAGCCTTTCGCTTCACCGCCGTCGAAGCGGGGGGAAGGGTGTCCGCGTCGTCCCTTGACATCTCCCTTTCGGGGCGCGGCAGCGTGGCAGACGTGGCGGCCCTTTACTTCGTGGACGGCACGCGGCACACGGACATGAACTACGTCGTCCGGCAGAAAGCGCCGGAAACGGATGCCACCATGCTGGTTTACGGCGCGCTGGCGGGCCAGGCCGAGAAGGTCTTCCGCGGCACGCTGGATTTCGTCAGCGGCTCCGCCGGATCGGTAGGGCGGGAAAGTGAAGAAGTCATCCTCCTCTCTCCGAAAGTGCGAAACCGCTCGGTGCCGCTGATGCTCTCCGGAGAAGCGGACGTGGACGGTCATCACGCCGTCACCATCGGTAAAATGGACGAAAATAAGCTCTTTTATCTCATGAGCCGCGGGCTTGACGGCGAAGAAGCCAAGAAACTGGTGGTGGAAGCGGCCCTCGCCCCGGTACTCTCTCGCCTGCCAGACGCGACGTTGGCCGAAGAAATCCGCGCCGCCATTGAAGGGAGACTTTCCCATGCGTGATCCCCAGGAATTTCGCCGCGATTTTCCCCTGCTGAATCAAACGATGAACGGCCGCCCTATCGTCTACTTAGACAACGGCGCCACCACGCAGAAACCGGAAAGCATGATCCAGGCCATGTGCGGTTATTACGGTGGCTGCAACGCCAACCCCCACCGGGGGGCCTACGCCCTCTCCATAGAGGCTACGGACATCTACGAAAACACCCGGGAACGGGTCCGCCGCTTCATCAACGCCCCGAAAGCGGAAGAGATCATCTTCACGAAAAACGCCACCGAGGCCCTGAATCTCGTCGCGTACAGCTACGGGCGGACGAAACTTGGCCCCGGCGACGAGATCCTTCTCACCATCGCCGAACATCACAGCAATCTCGTCCCCTGGCAAGAGGCCGCGAAGGCCACGGGGGCGAAGCTGAACTATATTTACCTGGAACCCGACGGAAATCTTTCCCAAAAAGATATCGAAACGAAGATCACCCCGCGAACGAAAGTGATGGCCGTGACCCATGTGTCCAATGTCCTGGGCCTCGTCAACCCGGTGCGGGACATCGCCGACCGAGCCCACAATGCCGGTGCCGTGGTGGTGGTGGACGGCGCCCAGAGCGTGGCCCACATGGCGGTGGACGTACAGGCCTTAGGGGCGGACTTTTTCGCCTTCTCTGGGCATAAGATGCTCTCGCCCATGGGCATCGGCGTCCTCTACGGCCGCCGGGAACTCCTCTCCGCCATGCCCCCCTTTCTCACCGGCGGCGACATGATCGAATATGTATCGGAGCAGGAAACCACCTTTGCCGAACTCCCGGCGAAATTTGAGGCGGGGACGCAAAATGTCGGCGGGGCAGCGGGGCTCACGGCGGCCATCGATTATCTGGAAAAATTAGGCTTTGACCGCATTGCCGCCATTGAGCAGGAACTATTAGACTACGCCCTGCCCCAGCTTAAAGCACTCCCCTATGTGGAGCTTTACGGCTGTGACACCACCCGCAACAACAAAACGGGCATCATCACCTTCAACGTGAAGGATGTCCACCCCCACGACGTTTCCACTATCTTGGACGCGGAAGGCGTGGCGGTGCGGGGCGGCCACCACTGCGCTCAGCCTCTCATGACGTATTTGGAGCAAAACGCCACCTGCCGGGCCAGCTTCTACTTCTACAACACGAAGGACGACGTCGACCGCTGGATTGCGGCCCTGAAGAAAGTGCGGGAGGTCATGCACCTTGAGTCTTGAAGAGATTTATACGGAACTCATCGCGGAGGAAAGCCGAAATCCCGCCCATCGCCACCATTTGGCACAGCCCACCGTCGTCCTCAAGGGACGGAACCCCAGCTGCGGCGACGAGATCACGCTGGAACTCTCGGTCAAAGACGGCACCATCGCCGAAGCATCCTTTACCGGCGTGGGCTGTGCCATCTCCCAAGCCTCTACCTCCCTCATGATCGACCTCATCGAAGGCCAGCCGGTGGAGAAAGCAGAGCACCTCATCGCCCTCTTTTTGGGCATGATCAAAGGAACAATTACCGACGATGACGCCTTAGAAGAATTGGCCGACGCCGCGGCTCTGAAAAACATCGCCAATCTCCCCGCCCGGGTCAAATGTGCCGTCCTCTCCTGGCACACCTTAGACGAAGCCCTGCATGAGGGAAAGTGATCGGCACTTTGTCCTCACATTGCGTACAAAAAAAGAGGCCCCGAAGGGAAATCCCTTCGGGGCCTCTTGATCAGAGGAGTTGCCTCTTGCTTTTTAAAGGAAGGATTCCGCTATCCTTCAGCGAATCTCGATGGCCTTCTTGCCTGCGGGAGCCGCCGCTTTCGGCAGCGTCACCTTCAGAACGCCGTCCTTAAACTCGGCGCTTACCTTCCCTTCGTCCACGTCGTCGATGTAGAAGGAACGCGACGTACTGCCCACCGAGCGCTCCCGGCGGATGTAGCTGTCTTTATCGTCCTTCTCATCTTTATTTTCTTCCCGGGTCGTGGCGATGGTCAGATAGCTGTTTTCATAGCTCAGGGATATCTCTTCCTTCTTCACCCCCGGCAGATCCGCCGTCAGCTCATAAGCGTCGCCATTATCCTTCACGTCCACCTTAAAGGACGAGAGGCCGCCCAAATCCCGCAGCGGCGACAATGCCCCGTGGAAAAACGGCTCCCGGAAGAGATCAAAAAGCCGGTCGAAAGAATCTTCCCTTTTCGCCAGATCATTTCTCGAACCAAACGGTACCAATCCAAACATAAAAATCAATCCCCTTTCTTCACGTATGTCTGGAACATTTCGTGAGAGGCAGCCGAAACGGTTTCTCTCGCCACGGTCTTTCGCGGCGCATCCTCTTCGGTTCCTTCTTACAGTTTCTATTATATCGCAAAAAAGCAAAAAGTCAATAGGTCAAAACAACAAAAAGTAAAAATTTTATGTCAGCCGATCATCGCCGCCAAATCGCTTTCCACATCGGTGATGGTGCCGATGCCGAAATTCTCCACCAGCACTTTCGCCACGTTCGGAGAGAGGAAGCCGGGCAGCGTCGGGCCCAAATGGATGTTCTTCACCCCCAAGTAGAGGAGCGCCAAGAGGACGATGACCGCCTTCTGCTCGTACCAGGCGATGTTGTAAACCACCGGCAGATCGTTGACGCTGGCGAGGCCGAAGACCTCCTGTAATTTCAGCGCGATGCGCACCAAGGAATAAGAATCGTTGCACTGCCCCGCGTCCAACACCCGAGGAATCCCGCCGATGTCCCCCAAGGGAAGTTTGATGTACTTATACTTGGCGCAGCCCGCCGTGAGGATCACCGTATCCTTCGGCAGTTTTTCGGCAAATTCCCGGTAGTACTCCCGCGATTTCATGCGGCCGTCGCACCCGGCCATGACGACGAACTTCCGAATTGCGCCGCTTTTGACAGCTTCCACCACTTTATCTGCTAAGGCAAAGACCTGCTCATGGGCAAAACCGCCGACGATGGTGCCCGTTTCCAGCTCGGCCGGCGGCGGACACTGCTTCGCCTGGGCGATGAGGGACGAAAAATCCTTATAGGTACGATCCCCCGAAATGTGGGGACAGCCCGCAACCCCCACCGCTCCCGTGGTATAGAGCCGATTTTTATAGGAATCCGGCGGCGGGATCACGCAATTCGTCGTCATCAGAATGGGGCCGTGGAAAGCTTCAAATTCTTCCTTCTGCTTCCACCAGGCGTTGCCGTAATTGCCGGCGAAGTGGGGATATTTCTTGAAGGCCGGATAATAGTGAGCCGGCAGCATTTCCCCGTGGGTGTAGACGTCCACCCCCGTGCCCGCCGTCTGCTCCAGCAGCATTTCCAAATCCCGCAGATCATGGCCGGAGATCAGGATGCCTGGATTGTTTCGCACCCCTAAATCCACGGTGGTAATCTCGGGATTCCCGTAAGCGCCGGTATTGGAAGCGTCCAAGAGGGCCATGCCGTCTACGCCGAATTTTCCCGTTTCGAGCGCCAGCGCCGTCAGGGCCGCGCCGTCCAGAGAATCGTCCAAAAGCTTCGCCAGCGTCGACTGAATAAAGGCGTCGATGGCCCGGCTGTCGCCCCCCAGCATATTGGCGTGCTTGACGTAGGCAGCCAAGCCTTTCAGTCCATACGTCGTAAGCTCCCGCAGGCTTCTCACATCCTCATTTTCCGTCCGTAGGACACCCACCGTGGCCGCCTTTGCCGCGTAGGCCTCCCGCGGTCCCTGCCACGTCGCCGCATCCGGCAGCGCCGCATCTCCCAGCGTTTCCCGCAGTTCGTCCCGCAGGGTGATCGTCTGGGCCACGCGATCCGCGATGGCCTCCTCATCAAAATTCGCGTTGGTGATAGTCACAAAAAGGTTCTCCGTCACCAGCCGATCCGCCGCCTCGGGGACATCCTGTCCCGCCTCCCGGCGCTTCGTGGTGACGACCCCCAGCCCCTTTGTCACGTAGACGAGAAGATCCTGCATCCCGGCTACCGGCGGCGTCTTGCCGCAGACGCCGCGCACCGTACATCCCCGGCCCCCCGCCGTTTCCTGACATTGAAAACAAAACATCTGATTTTCCACGAAAATTCCTCCTCTGCTCTGTCACGGCCGGTCTGATTCCGACCTCTCACGACGGGCAGCACATGACCGCCCCCGCTGTTTTCATTGGTATTTCTCTTGTAGCGTAACAAAAAAAGCGTCGGCTTGCTGTATCGAATGTTACAGCAGGCCGACGCTTTTCTGCGAACCCGATTCTTTACAAAAATTCTTCCAATGCCGCCCGATCCACCACATCCAAGGTGCGTCCGTCGATCCGGATCAATCCCTCGCGCTGCATGGCCCCGATCTCCCGGGAAAGGGACGGCCGCGTCACCGCCAGGCGAGCTGCCAATGCCTCCCGGGAGAGCGGCGGCTTCGTCCCGGGCAAAAGCAAATACTGAGCAATCTTTCCCCGGAGCGACCCGCTCCCCAAGACGCGCAGGCGGCGATTCATCTGGTACGCCTTCCCGGCTAAAACCTTGAGGAGGCGACGGGTCAGAGACGCTCCCAGCGGCCCGTCAAAGAGCGGCGGCGAAAGCCGCATCCCTTCGCTCGCCGTCAAGGCCCGGGCGCTGATATCGTAGAATTTTCCCAACAGAAAATACACCTCACCGAAAACTTCCCCCGCTTCATTGATATCGGTGATAAAGATTTCCCGTCCCGAGATCGTATCCTGCCGGATCCCCACCGCGCCCCGGATGAGCAGAAAGGTCCCCCGGGGGCGGTCTCCCTCGGAAAAAACTGCTTCCCCCGCGCCCCAGCGTTCGTATCCCACGCCGGAAGCCGACAAAAAAGCCGTTCGCTCCTCTTGGGTCATCTCCTGCCCCAAGAAACTGGCAACAAGAGCGGAGTCGGCCGCTTCCCGCCACGTTTCCCGCGCTGTTCCCGGGTTATTCATCGCCATCACTCCCAACTGCTAAGTTCCCCGCAGTTATCCACAAAACTTATCCACATATCCACGCCGCCCTCCGTGTACCCTGTGGACAAACTCGCGGGCACGCTATCCTGGCATCCCTCTTCCGACATCACCATGACCGGCTGCGCCATCGCCTGCCCTTATCGAAGGCTCGGCGGCGATCCCCGGCAAATGACGACAACAAGGAGCCCTGCCACGGCTGTCTGCCATGATTATACAAGAACCACAACCGGAAAACAACCGCCGCCCACCACCATCTGGTCTGCTTGTATACAACTGATTCCATCGCCCCCCAAGACCTGAAAACGGGAAAAAGCTCAGCCCTCAATACGAAACTATTGCCAAATTCCTCTTTTCTTTTTATAGGCGCTTCCTACTATTTTTCATAGTCCTTCCTTATGCTGATAACAAGTCGAAATAATTGATAGCGATTTTACCAGATATCCAATAAGGAGGAAATACACCATGAACACCATAAAAACAGCCGCCCTAATGGCGCTCTTAGGCGCGGTGATGGTGGCCTGCGGCGGCGCGCTGGGAGGCCACGAAGGGGCGATGATCATGCTGGTCATCGCCTTAGGCGTCAATTTCGGGTCCTACTGGTACAGTGATACCATGGTCCTAAAAATGTACCGGGCAAATCCCATCACCCGGGCGCAGGCCCCGGAACTTTACGGCCTAGTGGAGAAATTGGCCCAGAAAGCCGATCTCCCCATGCCCAAGGTCTGCGTCATCAATTCCGAGACCCCCAACGCCTTCGCCACCGGCCGCAGTCCGTCTCACGCCGCCGTCGCCGTAACGACGGGCATTATGCGAATCCTTGACTACGACGAGCTCAGCGGCGTTCTGGCCCATGAGCTGTCTCATGTCCGCCACCGGGACACGCTTATTTCCACGGTAGCCGCTTCCATGGCCACCGTCATCTCCTACATCGCCCAAATGGCCCAGTGGGCAGCCATCTTCGGCGGCGGCCGCAGCAGTGACCGGGACGATAACGGCGGCGCGTTAGGCTTCCTCTTCACCATCATCGTGGCTCCTCTGGCGGCCATGCTCATCCAGCTGGCCATCTCCCGCTCCCGGGAATATGACGCCGATAAGAGCGGCGGCGAACTCTGCGGCAATCCCCGCTATCTGGCTCGGGCCCTGGAAAAATTAGACTACGCTGCCGCTCATCTTCGCCCCATGGACGCGGCTACGCCCAGCACCGCCCACCTCTTCATCGTCAATCCCCTCAAGAACGCTAAAATGAGCTTCGCGGGCCTTTTCAGCACCCACCCCTCTACGGCGGAGCGCGTCGCCCGCCTGGAAGAACAGGCCAAAGAGGGCGGCTACCGCTGATCGACACGGCCCGCCCCTTCCCGGGTGATTTCCCAGCTGAAATTCTTACTGATCCAATGAGGAGACGCTCCTTTCCCCGAAGACAACTTGAATAACCACAGAAAAGACCGGCTCTTTCCGAAATTTTGGAAAAATCCGGTCTTTTATTAAAAAACGTTTTGCATATTGTATACATGCAGGGGAATGATGGACAGGTCCAGGGTTCTCCTATATAATGAAAAGAGTTTATTTCTTTCCTGCAGGAGGGATCATTCCTATGAACTTATCTATCAAAATTTTCATTGCGCTGATCGCGTCCGTTGTCGTCGGACTCATCGCCGGGGCGGAGAACCTGCCCTTTATCAAGTGGTGGATCGCGCCCATCGGCACCATCTTCATCAACCTCATCAAGATGATGATTGTTCCGGTGGTCTTCACCTCCTTGGTGGTAGGCATGACCAGTTTGGGCGATACCCGTACCTTAGGGCGCATCGGCATGAAGACGGTAGCCATCTACCTCGTTACGACAGCCATCGCCATCGTCATCGGCTTCGCCGTGGCCCTTATCGGCCACCCCGGCGCAGGTATGGTCATAACCGGCGACGCCACCGTGACGGTCAAAGAAGCCCCTTCCATCATGCAGGTCTTTGTCAGCATGATCCCCACGAACCCGGTGGATTCCATGGCAAAAGCTCAGATCCTCCCGGTCATCGTCTTCGCCCTCTTCATCGGCGTTGGCATCCTGCAAGTGGGGGGCGAAAAAGCCCAGGTGCTCATTCGCTTCTTTGACGCCGCCGCCGAAGTCTGCTACAAGGTCATCGCCATGATCATGGCGATTTCTCCCATCGGCGTCTTCGCGCTGCTCCTGCCGGTAGTAGCGGCCCACGGGCCGAAGGTGCTGCTGCCCCTCATTTCCGTCATCCTCTGCATGGCGGTGGGCAGCGTCATCCACGCCGTGGGGGTCTACTCCATGCTGGCGAAATTCGGCGGCAAGATGTCCCCCTTAACCTTCTTCGCCGGCATGTCGGAAGCCATGATGATCGCCTTCACCACCTGCAGCAGCGCCGGGACGCTCCCCGTCAACATGAAGAACCTCCAGGAAAAATTAGGGGTCTCCCGGGAAGTCACCAGCTTCGTTCTGCCCTTGGGGGCCACCATCAATATGGACGGCACCGCGCTCTATATGGGGGTCTGCTCCCTCTTCATCGCCAACGTCTTCGGCGTCGATCTCTCCTTCGGACAGATGGTCATGATCGTCTTCACCGGTACCTTGGCTTCTATCGGCACGGCAGGCGTCCCCGGCGCGGGCCTCATCATGCTGGCCATGGTACTCCAGTCCGTCGGTCTCCCCATCGAAGGACTGGCTTTAGTGGCAGGGATCGACCGCATCCTGGACATGTTCCGTACCTGCCTCAATATCACCGGCGACGGCGCCGTCGCCATCCTCATCGACAAAGACGAACAGGCGCGTCAAAGCATATAACCCACGATACCAAACACCCCTTGACAGCTCTTATCAGCGTCAAGGGGTGTTTTCTTTCCCCATAAACTAAAATACGCCATAGAACCACGGCAGCTTTCGCCCCCAGGTTCTATGGCGTATTTGTATGCTTCCCTTATTTTTTATCCATCGGCTCCAAAAGCATCGCTTCCCCCTCGGCGAATTTCACCTTAAAATCGCATTCCGCTAAGGTGCTCACCCGATGGGCGATGGAAAGAATGGTGATCTCCCCTTTGAGTTTCAAAATCGTATGGGTGATGCTTTCTTCTGTGGCGCTGTCTAAAGAGGATGTGGCTTCGTCTAAAATAAGAACCTCCGGCTCCTGATAGAGGGCCCGGGCGATGCCGATGCGCTGGCGCTGCCCCCCGGAGAGGCGGACGCCGCGCTCGCCCACCATAGCATTGATCCCTTCCGGCTGTGCCGCCACGAAATCGTGGAGCTCCGCCATCTTCAGCACCCGGCGCACCTTGTCATCGTCGATATCCTCCGGCCTCATCCCCAAGGCGATATTTTCCCGAATCGTACCGTCGATGAGGTAGATCGTTTGAGGAACGTAGGCGATGTTGGCCTGCCAGGCCCGGATATCCTGCCAGACGTCCACGCCGTCCACGAGAATGCGGCCTTTGGCAGGGCGCAGGAGTCCCAAGAGAATGTCCACAAAGGTGGTTTTCCCGGCGCCCGAGGGGCCGACAATGCCCACGAAGGCGCCTTTAGGCACGTGAAAGCTCACCTCTTTGAGGACGGTCTCCTCGCGCCCCGGGTAGGCAAACCCTAAGTTTTCCACCGAAAGCTCCCGCTGAAATGATAATTTCCCGGAATCTGCCGCCAGCTTGAGTTCCCGCCGGTGTACCGCCCGGCTCTTGATGGCCAAAAACTCCCGGTAAAGTTCCTCGAAAAGCGGCATCTGAAATTTGATGCCGTTAGCTAAATTCACGATGCGGTTGGCACTGGGCATGAGACGAAAGGCCGCCAGCGCCAACACCCCCAGGAGGGGCACAATATCCCCCGGGGCCGTGCCTAAAGAGAGCTTCACCACGATCATCAGGAGCAGGGCGCACACTACCAGCGTCTCAATGATCATGCGAGGCAGCTGATTGAGAAAGAGGAACTTTCGATTGGCGTTGCCATAGAGCGTGTAACTTTCCAGAAATTCTTCCAAAAAGAACCGCTCCCGACGCATGACCTTCGTTTCCTTGATGGCGCCCAGTCCCTGATTGAGCCATTTGATATACACCGCCGCATACTCATTCTGCACCCGGCCCGCCTCGGCAATCTTGCGGCGGAAGGATTTGAGCAGGGCATAGATCAGGGCCGCCATCAATCCGGCGACGACGATGGCCGTAAAGGCATCCACAAAGACGAGCATCAGCCAGATCGTCCCGGCCGTAATCAGTTCAGTCAACAGCATAAAGGTGGGGATGAGAATTGTGGAAAAAGCCACTTGTCCTCCGGAATTTACATTGCGGAGCAGCGTAGCCGTATTATGATTCAAATGAAACATATAGGGCTTGGAGAGATAATTCGCCATCAGCTGTCCCGAAAAATAGACCTGGTACCGCAGCGAAAAATCGATCTGAAGCTTCGTCTGCCAAGCCATGTAGAGATTTTTTATGGCATATAGGAAAATAAGGGCCAGCGCCCCGGCCATGATCAAGTCCCTATGTCCCTCAATCCCCATCCCCGCGGCATACGACTGGATCTCGGCGTGGCGTTCCAGAAAATCCGGCTGCCCCATCAGGGAGATCAAGGGCAAAATCGCACCGATGCCCACCGCCTCCAGCATGGCGCCCACCACCATGGCCGCGACAATGATGGCGCAGCGCCGCAGCTCTGACGGCGTGAATATAGTAAAGATCTTCAAAAATGATTTCATGACCCGCTTTTTTCCTCACTCATTTTCTCGTCCTGGCGCAGGCCATAGGCGGCCAGCGCCTGCGCGGCCTTATCCTCATCCACGCCTTCCGTGCTGCTCTTTTGGAAGAGCACCCGCACCGTCTGGATGATGATGACTAAATCGGTAAAAATATCGCAGTGCTGCACATACATGAGGTCGTAGATGAGTTTATCGTAGGCCGTGGTGTTGTATTTCCCGTAGACTTGCGCCAATCCCGTGATCCCCGGCTTTACGTTGTGGCGATAGGCATACTCCTGGATCTCCTGCTTAAACCGCCGGACGAAGAAGGGCCGCTCGGGGCGCGGTCCCACTACGCTCATCTCTCCCTTAAGGACATTGATGAACTGCGGCAGCTCGTCGAGGCGTGTCGCCCGGAGAAACCGCCCCACCCGAGTGATGCGCGGATCGTTTTCCCCCGCCATGACGGGCCCGCTCTCCGCCTCGGCGTCGAGGCGCATGCTGCGAAATTTATAGACCGCAAACTCCTTTTCGTAGCGCCCCGTCCGCACCTGCTTGTAAAAAACCGGCCCCTTGCTGTCCAATTTGATGAGGATGGCGATAAGGAACATGGGCAGCGCTGTTAAAAGCAGCGCTGCCCCCGCGACGAAAACGTCCAAGATGCGCTTTAAGGAGCGGCGTTCTAAGGAGGGATTCAAATATTGAGGCCGGAAAAAGGGGATGTCATCGATCTTATCAATGGCAAGCCCGCTGCAATAAAGTTCATAAAGGGACGGCGTCAAAAGAACCTCTTTTTGCAGTTCCTGACAACAACCGACGATTTCCGCTTTCTTCGTGATCTCCACGTCGCTGCACAAAATGACCACATCCACCGTCAAAAGCTGCGCCCGCCATCCGTCGCTGTCCGCGCCGTCCGTGGCGATATGGCGCACCTGGATCCCTATCTCGGGGACGCTGGAAAGGCGCAGGAGAACCCGGGCGCAGGCTTTCTCGCTGCCAATGACGAGGGCCGCCCGGGGCACCATGATGAAGCGTTCCAAGCGCCACATGAACCACAGCCATCCCCCCAGCAGTACGAGCTCATAAGCCGCCGTGACCATGAGAACGCTCCGGGAATAGCTGAAGGCGCGGAAAAAGAAATTTGCCGCCATCATGATGATGAAAGTGTAGAAAACGGAAAGGGCGAGGCCGATAAAGATCTCTCCAAAACGCTTCTTCGCCAGAGAAAAGAGTCCGTAAACACCAAAAAGGATGCCGACCAAGAGCAGGTTCATCGGCATCATCTGATAGTACACGTCGGTGGAAAATTCTTCCGGATAAACGGCCAGCACCGTGTGGAGCGCCAAATAGACCGCCAGCGCTGTCAAGAGCAGCACCCCGGTGAGGAGCATAACTTTGCGAAAGGTGGGAAATTTCGTCAACATGGCCAACATCCTTCAGCCAGCGCCAATCTCTAAAGCGCTTCGCTGCCCTTAGTATACCATCCTTTCGCCTCTTTTTCCACCGGTAACCGCCCCTGTCAGCCTTCGCCGCCGCGGAGCTCCGCCGCCCCTTCTACCCCAAAGTCGGCGCGACGTTCTCTTGAAAGTCCGCGTAGGCCAGCCGCACGCCCTCTTCCAGCTCCGTCTGATAGCGCCACCCCAGCGCTGTAGCCTTCGAGACGTCCAGGAGCTTACGGGGCGTGCCATTCGGCTTCTCGGTATCCCAACAGATCTCTCCCGTATAGCCCACCACCCGGGCCACTAACTCCGCCAAGGCCTTGATGGTGATTTCCTGGCCCGTCCCCGCGTTCACCGTCTCACTTCCCTGGTAATGGTTCATCAAAAAGACGCAGAGGTTCGCCAAATCCTCCACATAGAGGAATTCCCGCCGGGGCGATCCGTCCCCCCAGCAGGTCACGGACGCCGCCCCCGCCATTTTCGCCTCATGAAAGCGACGGATCAGAGCGGGCAAGACATGGCTGCGGGTGGGGTGATAATTATCGTTCGGCCCGTAAAGATTCGTGGGCATCACCGAGATGTAGTCTGTACCGTACTGGCGGTTCAGGTAGGCGCAGTATTTCAGCCCGGAAATCTTAGCCAGCGCGTAAGCCTCGTTCGTTTCCTCCAAGGAAGAAGTCAAGAGGCAGTCCTCCTTCATAGGCTGCGGAGCAAGGCGCGGGTAGATGCAGGAGGAGCCCAAAAATTCCAACTTCCGGCAGCCGTTTTGCCAAGCGGCGTGAATCACATTCATTTCCAAAATCATATTGTCGTACATGAAATCCGCCGGGAATTCGCTGTTGGCTCCAATGCCCCCCACCTTCGCCGCCGCTAAAAAAACGTAGGTCGGCCGCTCAGCGGCGAAAAATTCCTCCACCGCCGCCTGCCGGCAGAGGTCTAATTCAGCATGGGTGCGGGTCACGATATTCTGATAGCCCTGCCGGGTGAGTTCTCTCAAGATCGCCGCCCCCACCATGCCGCGATGCCCCGCTACATAGATCTTTGCGTCCTTTTCCATCATGCTTCGTCGCTTCCCCTCGCATCCCCACGGACAACAGCTTCACCCTTCGGCTCCGGCCACTTGATCTTATCCTCCCGGGAAATGTCTGTTCCCATCTGCACTTCGATAAGGGTCATGTCCTCCGCCGCTTCCACCTTGTGCTTACATCCCACCGGCAGGCGCACCACATCACCGACCCTTACCGCCCGGCGCACCCCGTCTACGAGGACTTCGCCATGGCCGCCCACCACCGTCCAAACCTCCGCCCGGTGGGCGTGGCTATGGTAGTTCATGGCGTGCCCGGCGCGGAGCGTCACCTTGATGACGAGGCTCTCCTCCCCCACGTCCAAAATGCGAAAACTGCCCCAGGACTTCTCAGCAAACATGGCCGCCCGGGTAAACCGTTCCACATAAGGCTTAATATAGCTGGAACAGCGCTTATCCGCCACCAAAATCCCCTCGGGGCTGGCCGCCACCACGGCATCTCTCACCCCCAGGCAGAGAACCGGCACGTCCATCTCATTGACGACCTGGGTGCCGCCGCAGCCCTCGTCCATGGTCACATCGCCGATGGACGGTACCTCCATAATTTCCGTCAGCGTGTTCCACGTCCCCAAATCCTTCCACGTTCCGGCGTAGCGCAGGACAGAAAGGTTCGGCTCCTTTTCCACCACGGCGTAATCGAAGCTGATGGGATCGATCGCTTCGTACTGCGCCAAAAGCGCCTCATAGCCAGAAACCCCCAGCAGCGTCCGGGCCTTCTCTAAGACATACCCTAAACGGCAGGCAAAGACGCCGCTGTTCCAAAGGGCGCCGCGCTGAATGTAGGCCGCCGCCGCTTCCACCGTGGGCTTTTCCTCAAAGGAACCCACCCGGCTGAGCCGCGCCTTGTCCAAGGGAAATATATACCCATACTTTGCGCTGGGGTACGTCGGCTCTATCCCCATGAGAAAGAGGCCGCCCTCCTGCGCCGCTAAATCGGTGAGCTCCCGCACCGCCGCAAAATAATCATCCTCCACATAGGGATCCACCGGACAAAAGGCGACAGCCTCATCGCCAGCCACCCCTTGTACATCGTGAAGATAAGCGCTCACCAAGGCAATAGCCGGGAACGTGTCCCGGCGGCAGGGTTCCACAGAAAGCGTCACCGCTTCCCCAAGCTGCCCCCGCAGCGTCGCCACCTGCCCCTTCGCCGTGGCAACGGTCACCCTCGCCTCGGCATCGGCCCGAAGAATCTGCCGATACACCCGCTGCACCATGGAAAGATACGTCCCATCCCGCTGAGGAAAGATGGGAATAAACTGCTTGGAACGGATCTCGTTGGAAAGGGGCCAAAGCCGCTTTCCCGATCCACCGGAAAGAAGTACGATATGCACGCGGCGCCCCCTCCTCTCAGTGACCGTATTTCGCTAAATCAGCCTGCACCATCAAGCGGACGAGCGCCGGGAAATCCACCTTTCGCCGCCAGCCAAGCACCCGCTCCGCCTTGGAGGAATCTCCCCAGAGGAGCTCCACTTCCGCCGGGCGGAAAAGCTGCGGATCCACGGCCACCAAGAGGCGGCCCGTCTTTTGACAATAGCCCTTCTCCTCCACCCCCGTGCCGCGCCACGCGATCTCAATCCCCGCCGCTTCCTGAAACGCCAACTCCACAAACTCCCGCACCGTATGGGTCTCATTCGTCGCCAGCACATAATCGTCGGGCTTCTCCTGCTGCAACATGCGCCACATGCCCTCCACATAATCCCCGGCAAAGCCCCAATCCCGCTTGGCGTCAAGATTCCCCAAGGTCAGATGATCCATCTTCCCCGCCAAGATCTTCGCCACCGCGATGGTGATCTTCCGGGTCACAAAGGTCTCCCCCCGGCGGGGCGACTCATGGTTGAAGAGGATCCCATTCGCCGCGAACATCCCGTATGCCTCGCGGTAATTCACTGTGATCCAATAAGAATAGAGCTTCGCTGCGCCATAGGGCGACTTGGGATAAAACGGCGTCGCTTCACTCTGAGGCGCCGTCTCCGGCAGCCCCCCAAACAGCTCCGACGTCGACGCCTGATAAAAGCGGCAGGGCTTCCCGTAGAGCCGAATCGCCTCCAAGAGCTTCAGCGTCCCCACCCCCGTGGCCTCCGCCGTATACTCCGGCACCTTAAAGGACACCGCCACATGGGACTGCGCCGCCAAATTGTACACCTCGTCCGGCTGCACCTCCGACACCAGCCGCAGCAAGTTCATCCCATCCGTCAAATCCCCGTAATGCAAAAAGAACCGCTCGGAAAGCTCCTCCGCCGAAAGCAAGGGATCAATCCGCTCCGTACAAGGCGTACTGTGCCGCCGCACCACGCCATGCACCTCATAGCCCTTATCCAGCAAAAGCTCCGCCAAATAAGACCCATCCTGCCCCGTAACCCCCGTAATCAAAGCCCTCTTCATC
>ERZ773054.79-NODE-79-length-69384-cov-45.466298_pt1 | contig 69384 bp, 57 predicted proteins | sample MGYA00580630_ERZ773054 | MGnify/ENA primary metagenome ERZ773054 (study PRJEB29015, sample SAMEA2737994) | human oral metagenome | biome: human oral; feature: human-associated habitat; material: dental | place: China | collected 2115 ... | reverse complement strand
CGCGGTGCTGGAGGAGGTGCGGAAACAACTTCCCGACGTGGTCATCACCGAGGACGTTTTCCCCTACGCCATGGAGAACCGCGGGCTTCCGCAGCGCGCCACCGCCTGGCTGTGGCGCCGCCTGGACCGGGCGCGCCGCCGGTTCCGGTGGTGGCCAGCGCCGTTCCTGATCAACCTGCGCAACATCATGCAGGTGCTGGTCTCCGCCGACCCGCGGTACGGCGGCACCTACAACTTCGGGGTCGCGTGCGTGGTGTGGCAGTCCCTCCTGAACGCCGGCTACGACCCCGCCCATCCGGTGCCCGTGACGCTGATCGGCTACTCGGGCGGGGCGCAGATCGCCTGCGGCGTCGCACGGTTCATCGCCGCCCAGGGCATCGAGGTGGATGTCGTCTCCATCGGCGGGGTGTACGCCGACGACCCGGGCCTGGACCACATCAGGTCGCTGACCCACCTCAAAGGCAGCCGCGACCGCGTCCAGGGCCTCGGCACCCTAGCCTTCCCCGGCCGCTGGGTCACAGCCCCGCTGTCCTCCTACGGCCGCGCCGTCCGCGACGGCCGCATCCACACCGTCGGCATGGGGCCGGTCCACCACAGCGGCTACTTCTCCCGGCACCCCACCCTCCCCGACGGCCGCACCCCCAAGGAGGCGACGGTGGAGCAGCTCGTCGAGGCGCTGAGATGGTGACCCCGGCCGCAGGTCAGCGACCGAAGCGACGCTCCCGCTGGGCGTAGCTGCGCAGCGCGCGCACGAAGTCGACTTTGCGGAAGTCCGGCCACAAGGCTTCACAGAAGTAGAACTCGCTGTGCGCCGACTGCCACAGCAGGAACCCGGAGAGCCGCTGTTCCCCGGAGGTCCGGATAATCAGGTCCGGATCCGGCTGCCCCTTGGTGTACAGATGCTCGGAGATCTCGTCGATCTCGACGGTGGCCGCGACCTCCTCCAGGGTGCGGCCCTGCGCGGCCCGCTCCGCCAGCAGCGACCGGAAGGCGTCCCGCAGCTCATGCCTGCCGCCGTAGCTGACCGCGACGTTGATGTGCATGCCCTCGACCGCATCGGTCCGGCTCGACGACGCCCTCAGGCTCGCGGCCCGCTCCGGCGGCAGCAGGTCGAGGTCCCCGACCGCCTGCACCCGCCAGCGTCCCGTCTCGGCGAGCGCCACCACCAGCTCGTCGATCACCTCCAGCAGCGGCTCCAGCTCCTCAGCCGCGGCACGGTCGAGGTTGTCGGTGCTGAGCACCCACAGGGTGATCACGGGAATGCCGATGTCGTCACACCACTCGACGAACTGCTGCAGCTTCGCTGCGCCCGCGCGATACCCCGCGACCAGGGGCTGCCCGGGCGCGTTCAGCCGCGCCCACCGCCGGTTGCCGTCCGCCAGCACCGCGACGTGCCGCGGCAGGGCAGAACGATCCAGCCGCTTCAGGACCCCCGCCTCGTAGGTGGAGTAGAGCCACGCGGGGGGCCAGATGCGGTCGATGAATCGGCTGGTCGCAGACATGAAACCAAGGGTAGGAGATTCCACCCGCAGGGATCGATTAACTCGCAACGCCACCGTCCCGCCGGCGGAATCTCTGCGCCAGGATCACCGGCAGGTCTTGCCGTCCTCGGGGAGGGTGCCGTCCTGGAAGAAGGCGTTGATCGCATCGGTGACGCAGCTGTTTCCCGAGGTCACGGACCCGTGACCGGGGCCGTCGTAGGTGAGCAGATGCCCGGACTCCAGCTGCTGCGCCATGGTGACGGCCTGCTGGTAGGGGGTGGCGGAGTCGCCCGTCGCCCCGACCACCAGGATCGGGGCGGCGCCCTTGCCAGTGAGCTTCAGGTTGGGCACGGAGGCGGCGGTCCAGCGTTCGCACGCCAGGTCCCCGCCCATGCTGCCGCCGAACACCGGTGCCTTCTGCCCCAGCTCGTCCTGTAGCGCGAAGTGCGCCGCCACTCCCTCGTCGGCGTGGTCGAGGCACCGGGTCGCGGGGAAGGCGTAGGCCATCGTCGTCCAGCCGTTGTCGTCGCGGCCCGTCAGAGCATCAGACGCCTTGAGGAGGGCCGAACCGTCACCCCTCATCGCCGCCGCCACCGTGGCGGTGAGTCGCGGATAGACGTTCGCGCCCGAATACAGGAAGCCAGCGACCCCTGTGGCCGCCTTTCCCTGGGTCAGCTGGCGGTCCCCCACCTGCTGGGGGCTGGTGTCCAGCCCCCGCAGGAAGGAGTTGATGGTGGAGATCACCGCGTCACGCGAATCCCCGAAGGTGCAGGCGCTGGTGCTCGCGCACCAGTCCGCGTAAAGGTTCAGGGCCAGCTCGAAGCCCTCCACCTGGGAGACTTCCTCGCTGTTGGTGATGTCCACCGCAGAGTCCAGCACCAAGCGTCCCGTCCGCTCCGGGAACAACTCCGCGTACATCGACCCGAGATAGGTGCCGTAGCTGACACCGAGATAGTTGAGCTTCTCCGCACCCATGAGGAAGCGCAGCAGGTCCAGGTCACGGACGGTCTCGATGGAGGAGATGTGATCGAGCAGCTCACCGGAGGCCTCACGGCACTGCCGCGCGAAGGCCGCCCACACATCGCTCAGCGTGGTCTTCTCGGCTTCGTCGTCGGGGGTGTCGTCCGCGGAGTAGGCTTCGTCGGTCTGCTCCGTGGTGCCGCACTCCACATGCGTGGACTCACCGGACCCGCGCGGATCCCAACCGACGATGTCGTATCCCTCCCAGGCGTCGGACCCCAGGCTCCTGGAGAAATAGACTCCCCCGACGCCGGGGCCACCGGGATTCACGAACAGCGGCCCCTTCGAGGGATTCGCCGACGGCGCCTTCATGACCTTGATGTCCAGCGATGCCTTGCCGGGATTCTCCCAGTCCAGCGGGACCTTCATGGTGGTGCACAGCCCCCCTTTGCACCTCTGCCAGTCGAGGGTCTGCTCCCAGTAGGGGGTCAGGTCCTCGCCGAGGGAGCCGGGAAGCTGCACCGTCGGGCTGGACGCCGTGACGCCGAGCTGCCGGTCCGGGTTCTCCGTGCCTGTCTGCGGCCACGTCTCGTGCTCGGACACGGGCACCGCCGGCACCCCAGGTTTCTGCTCGCCGACGGTGGGAGCCTGCTGGGCCGATGGCTCAGCCGACGGGTTCGGCTGATGTCCTGGCGCGATCATCCCCGAGAGCACAAACGCCACCACGAGGCTGACCGCGACCCCAATCAGCATGACCTGCATCCAGCCCACCCAGGTGCGCATCAGTTCTCCTTCCCCGGGGTGGCTCCGTGCACCGCCCGGTCTCTACCTGTGACGCAGACCTGCAGCAGCGGGCAGCGTCTCACTCCACCGGCGGTCCGCACCGCCACCTCATCCGTCGGCACCAGGTGCCCCACCACCCGTCCCGGACCATCGGGCGTGACGACTCTCTCGCCGATCGAGGGGGCCTGCCGCAGGAAGTCGACGTAGAGCGGGTGCTCGAACGCCAGACAGCACAACAGCTTCCCACATGCCCCCTGGATCTGCAGGGGATTCGACCCCAGGTTCTGGCTGCGCGCCAGCCTCATCGAAACGGGCTCCACCTCGTTGAGGAAAAGGGTGCAGCACAGCTCCCTGCCGCACATGCCCACCCCTCCGGTCAGCTGCGCTGTGTCCCGCCAAGACACCTGCCTGAGGTCGATGCGCGCCCCTACCGCCCGGGCCAGGTCACCGATCAGGGCGCGGAAGTCGACCCGTCCCGGCGCGGTGAAATAGACCACCGCCAGCTTGTCGTACTCCGGCGAGGAGTCGACGTAGTCCGTCGCCACCACCTTCATCGGAAGCCTGTGGGCCGCGATCCGCTCGACGGCGATCTCACGGATCTGGCGGCGCCGCTCCCGGTTGGCCTCGTCCCGTTCCAGGTCCGCCCGGGTGGCCCGTCCCGCGCACCTCGGCAGCGGGGCGGCAACAGCCGTGTCCTCGGGCGCCCACACCACGCGGGCCACCTCTGTACCGTCCTCCAAGGGATACAGCACCCAGTCACCGACGCGGTAGTCCACTTCACCCGGATCCAGGTAGTGCAGCCGTCCATACTGCTCGAAGGTGACGGCCATGACTTTGGGCATGCTCTACAGCGTAACCGGCAAGCCGAGCAGGCGCTGAACGCAGCCCCTGGGGTCAGTCGGTGCGCGCCGCCTTCGCAGCCTCCCGGGAACGCCGGAACGCTGCGTCGATGCCCCAGCCACCACCGCCGATGGTGATCAGCAGCAGGCCGACGGCCCCGAGCAGAAGATCACGATCCCCGAGGAACCCGTCCATGCCTGCGACGAAGGGACTGAAGGCCCCCCACCGGACGAACACCAGCGAGCAGAGCGCTAGCGCGAGCAGCAGGAAACCGACGACACGCTGCAGGAGACCGACCACGAGCAGCAGGGCCATGGCCGCCAGCAGGAAGCCACCGATCCACGCCACCGTCCGGGGCTCCGGCAGGTAGGTGCGTCCCAGGGCCTCGGCTGCACCGTCGATGTTCGTGAGCCCCTGGTACGCGACGATGGCCAGGATCCCCGCGGTGACGAGCCGCAGGAAGAACAGGCCGAGGCTGGGCAAGAACTCATCCGTGGTGCGGCGCTGCTTCTGCGTGATGGTCCGCGACTCGTTCTCGGGGGAGGTCGCGACGACGCCGAGCCGCTCGTTGCGGGCGGCCCGCTCCGCCTCCAGCTTCTGCTGGCGCCGGCGTTCCTCCTCCTGCTCCGCGACGGGAATGGGAGAGGCCGCATGCTGCACGGGAGACGACATCACCGCGGTCGTCTCGGACTGGCTGGCGGGCGCGGCGCTGGTCTCCGCACCGGCTTGCTCGCCGTCCGCCGCATCTCCCCGGAACAGGCCCGTCTGTACGGAAGTCTGCTCCGGATCGCCCGGCGACGAGGACGAGGCCGCGCTGCGCTGCGGCACGGCGGACTCGAACCGCTGGGTCGCATCCGGGTCGTTGTGTTGCGGAGCCACCTGCTCCGGCCGCGGCCTCGGCGTCTGAACAGACCGCGTGACCGCCTCACCACCGCCGACGGGCCGCGGCGGCAGCGGATCCAGGCGCGAGGCGGGAGCCTGGGCTGGCTGTTCGGGATGCAGATATGCCGGCTGCACCGGTGGCACGATCTGGTCGGCGATGGTGTCCTCCACGTCACGGGCTCTCTCCGGCCCCTGAGCGGTGGGTCTCTGGGGCTCGGGGTGCTGCGACGCCGGCCCAGGACGTTGCGGAGCCGCCGGTGTAGCCGGTTCGGCCTGCTGGCGCGCCGGCACCTCCAGGGGCCGCACCATGGTCTCCTCGTCCTCAGGCCGGGGGGATGTCGCCGGGGAGGCGGGCTCTGGCATGCGGAGCCCGGAGACCACAGTCGGCTCGTCGGCGGCATCGACGTCCTGGTCTGCGGACGAATCCGGACTGGGCTGCGTCCCGGAGCTCCCGGACGGCAGCGGATTGGCGGGCGTGAAAACCTGGGGGCTGGCGGCGCGTGTTGCCGGGCGGGGCCGCGGGCGCGGCGTCTCGACGGGAACCGACTGCTCGGTGGCGTGGTCGTCCCATTCGGCAGGCTCCAGAGCGGTGCCGTACTCGCTCTGCTCGTCCTCCCAGTCGGCTCCGCGGGGCGTGCCCTGCCTCACCCAGTCGCTTGCGTCGTGTGAAGACATGAATCCTCCTGCATCAGTCAACGCTTGTGCCCATATTCTCACCGCAGCCGCGGCGTGCGGATGAGGCGCGCCCAGGTTGGGGCTTCCCCCACCCGGGAGGCGGGAGCTGTCAGCGGTGCGATGCCCTGCCCAGGCCCAGGAGCATGGCCTCGAGGGCCAGCTGGGGCGCGACGTTACCCTCCAGCGCCTTCCTCGCATCCAGCAGCGCATCCAGGGCCCGCACGGTCTGCTCCGGACTGGTACGCCCTGCGAAGGCGGCGATCTCGCTGGCGATGTCGGCGTTCACGAACGGCACCCCGGGAGCGGTCTGGCAGGCCAGGACGTCGCGGTAGTAGCCGGTCAGCTCCGTGAGGACCCGGTCCAGGGCGTCGCGCTGGAATCTTTTGACGCGGGCCTTCTGCTGGTCCTCAAGGTCCTTGATCGCGCCCTGGGTGCCGCGCGCCTTGACCCGCTTGGTGCCCATGCCCAGCGCCGCCTGCAGCTCCGCCATCTCCCGGGCGTCCAGCTCGGCGGTCAGATCGCTGGCCTCTTGGGATGCGGAGGCGACGAGATTCTCGGCGGCGGTCAGGCAGTCGGTGAGATTGTTCAGCCGGGCCGGCAACGCCAGGATCTCGTGACGCCGCGCCCGGGCCTCGTCGTTCAGGGCCAGGGCCCGGGCGCGGCCGATGTGTCCCTGCGCAGCCCGGGCGCAGTACCGGGCCAGCACCTCGTCCACACCGTCCCGCCGGATGAGCAGCTGTGCGACCTCCTCCACGGGCGGGGTGACCAGCCGCAGCTCCCGGCAGCGGGAGCGGATGGTGACGATCACGTCGTCGGCGCTGGGCGCGCAGAGCAGCCACACGGTCTTCGGGGCAGGCTCCTCCAGAGCCTTCAGCAGGGCGTCGGCACCGCGTTCGGTGACACGGTCCGCGTCCTCGACCACGACCACCTGCCACCGGCGGTTGACGGGCGCGACGTTGGCGCGGGAGACCAGCTGCCGCATCTCCTCGACGCCAATGCTGAGCTGCTCGGTGCGCAGCAGCGTCACGTCGGGGTGAGCGCCGGACAGCGAGGTGCGGCAGTCGTTGCAGTGCCCGCAGCCGCCGTCGGGGCACTGCAGGGCCGCCGCGAAGGCGCGCGCCGCGTTGGAGCGTCCCGAGCCGGGCGGCCCGACGAACAGCCAGGCGTGGGTCATGGCGTGCCTCCCCCCCGCCACCGCACGGCGCAGCGTCTCAACGGCCTTGTCCTGGCCCACCAGTTCGTCCCACACGCTCACGGGGTTCATCCTGCCACCTGCCGCCGACTTTCCGGGCCGGCAGGATCCAGGATCAGGCGATCAGCGACCCCACCCTGGCCGCGACCTGCTGGGCGATGGCCTCGCGCGATTCGCGGGCGTCCAGCACGAGGTAGCGGTCCGGGGCCTGGCTGGCTAGGCGGAGGAAATGCTCCCGGGCGCGGCGGTGGAAGTCCAGGCCCGCGGCCTCAAGCCGGTCCTGTTGCCTGATGGTGGCCACTGCGTCGGCCGGGTCGGCGTCGAGCAGCACGGTCAGATCGGGCCGTAGCCCGCCCGTCGCCCAGCGCGCCACCTGCTCCACCTCGGCCAGGTCCAGCACCCGGCCCGCCCCCTGGTAGGCGATCATGGAGTCGACGTACCGGTCGCACACCACCACCTGGCCCTCGGTGAGCGCGGGCCGGATCAGCTCCTCGACGTGCTGGGCCTTGTCGGCGGCGTAGATCAGCGCCTCAGCGCGTGAGACCAGCTCCGGGTGGTCCGGACCCAGCAGCAGCTTGCGCAGCTTGCGACCGAGGCTAGTCCCGCCGGGCTGGCGCGTGACCACCGGGTCCACGCCGCGCTCCCGGAGCCACGGGACGAGCATTCTCATCTGCGTGGTCTTGCCCACCGCGTCCCCGCCCTCGAAGACGATGAAAAGCCCCGTGGACGGGTTAAGAGTTGTCATCGGCGCACCTTCGCGAGCAGTCTGCGGATCCTCGTCACCCGTTCAGGCCAGCGTTCAATAAAGCTGGCGCGGGCCCTTGCCACCCGCTGGTGGGCGCGCTCCATCTCGCGTCCCCGTTCGAAGGCCTCCTGCGGGTCCAGCTGTGACAGGTCCGGGACCTCGGGTGAGGCAGCACACTCCCGCAGGTCGCTGGCAACTTTCGTCACGACCCCCAGCAGCTTGCGGGCCGGTTTGCCGTGCAGCTGCACCGCTACCTGCCCGCTGGCGCACACCTGCTCGGCCGCTCCCAGCGCGGCCCGCCAGTCCGCGTCGATGGAGTCCGTGGTCAGTGACCGGCACCGGTCCGCCAGGATGTAAGCCCCCTGCTGGGCGCGCCGCAGCAGCAGTGCCGCGGCCGGCTCGGCGGAAACATCACCGAGGCGTGGGGCGTGCACGGCGGCCACCAGCGAGTCCACGACATCGAGGGCAGCCAGCCAGGGCGTCGAGGCCGTCACCAGCGCCGACTCCACTGCCTGCCGCCACGCCGGGTCGAGCACATTCGCCAGTCCCCTCACGTGCCGCTGCACCTCCTGCAGCGCGGCGGTCACCGCCTCCTGGCTGCGGTACTGGGCACGGACGAGGGCGTGGAGGTCGGTGGCGAACAACCGCGTCACGAAAGCCTCCATGGTGGCCTCTCGGTCCAGCGGGGCGGGCTCTGGGAAGTCGGTGCCCCCGGTGGCTGGCGCCCCGAGCCGCTGCTGGAGAGCCGGGAACTCGTCCACAGCGGTGGCCGACACCGCGTCCAGCGCCGCCCGCACATGCCGCACCTGCCGCTCGCTGAGCTGGGAGGCCGAGGTGAGCGTCGACTCCCGGTAGCGGGACGTCATCACGCCCCCCTGCCGCACCGTGACCCTCTCGTCGCGGATGGCCCCCAGGTCACCATCGGGACCACGCAGCAGGTACTCGGTCCGCTGGCATTCCAGCGCCGCCACCGGCCCGAGGACCGCGCGCCGCACCAGGGGACGGGTCAGGTCGGCGAATTCCTGCGGCAGCTCGGCGGTGGCGCCGATCGGAATGATGCACTCCTGGGGCAGGTAGGGAGCCCAGCCGGGCGCGGCGAGGTACCAGTCCCCCTCGCCGCCGAGTACCCGGTGCGCGAGCACCACACCGGCGCGCAGCAGCCGGTCGTCGGCGGTGTCCAGCAGCGTGACGTCGATGCTGTGGCTGGTCGCGCGGCGCTCCATCAGCCCGGTGATCCCGGCGTCCTTCGACAGCAGCGGCGGCGCGTCAGCCTGGAAGGGCACGTCGAAGCGCATCACCGCTGGTCGTTCGAAACCCATATGCCTCACCTTCCCACACGGAAGCGCGGCAGACACCCCGCAACGCCCACCGAGAAGGCACGATATCCGGGCGCTGCCATCCAGGCGCTGTCCGTTCAGCTGGCGGAGGTGGTTTTCTTGCTGGTGGCAGAGGTCTTCTTGGCTGTTGTCTTCTTGGCCGCGGGCTTCTTGGCCGTGGTTTTGCGGGCGGGTCTCTTCGCGGGCCCCTTGGCCCGTTTCTCGGCCAGCAGTTCGAAGGCACGCTCCGGGGTGATGTCGTCGGGCGAGTCGTCACGGCGCAGGGTCGCGTTGGTCTCGCCGTCGGTGACATAGGGGCCGAACCGGCCCGACTTCAGCACGACGGGCTTGCCGCTGGCGGGATCGGCGCCGAACTCCTTGAGCGGTGCGGCCGCGGCCGCACGACCCCGGGTCTTGGGGGCGGCGTAGATCGCGAGGGCCTCCTCCAGGGTGATGTCGAAGATCTGCTCCTCGCTGGTCAGCGACCGCGAGTCGCTGCCCTTCTTCAGGTACGGTCCATAGCGGCCATTCTGGGCGGTGATCTCGACGCCCTCGGGGTCCGTGCCGACCACCCGGGGCAGGCTCATCAGGCGCTGGGCGGCTGCCAGGTCGATGGTCTCCAGTGACATCGACTTGAACAGCGACGCCGTCCGTGGTTTCACCGACTTCGGCGTCCCCTCCGGCAGCACCTCGGTCACGTAGGGCCCGAACCGGCCATTCTTGGCGACGACCATGTGCCCGGAGCCGGGATCGACGCCGAGCTCGCGTTCCTCGTCGAGGGGCCGGCTCAGCAGCTCCTCAGCGACCTCGACGGTCAGGCCGTCGGGCGGCAGGTCGTCGGGAACGTTGGCGCGCCGCCCGTCCGCGGACTCGACGTAGGTGCCGTAGCGGCCGACCCGCACGTCGATGCCGGAGCCGCCGAGCGGGAAGGTGGACAGGCCTTTGGCGTCGATGTCGCCGAGCTCGGTGACGAGGGTTTCCAGGCCCTTCGCGACGTCGCCGTCGGGGCCGCGGTAGAAGTCGGTCAGGACCTGCAACCGCTCCGCCTTGCCGCCAGCGATCTCATCGAGGAGCTCCTCAAGCTGCGCGGTGAAGGTGTAGTCCACTAGCTGCGTGAAGTGCTCCTCAAGGAGCCGGGTGACGGCGAACGCCAGCCAGGTCGGCACCAGCGCGGACCCCTTCTTGAACACGTAGTCGCGGGCGGTGATGGTGCGGATGATGGAGGCGTAGGTGGAGGGACGGCCGATCTCCAGCTCCTCCAGCTTCGCCACCAGCGACGGCTCGGTGTAGCGGGCCGGGGGTTTGGTCTCGTGCCCGGCGGCCTTGACCCGCTCGGCGGCGAGCTCCTGCCCCTGGACAAGCTGCGGCAGCCGCGACTGCTTGTCATCGCTGGCGGAGTCGTCGTCCGTGCCCGCGACGTAGGCTTTCAGGAAGCCGTGGAAGGAGATGGTGCGGCCGGATGCGGTCAGCTCGGCGCGCTCCACCGTGCCCGACGGCACCTGCACCGGGACGGTGGGGGCGGCGGAGATGGCGACGCTGACCTGCTCGCCCCGCGCGTCCGCCATCTGGGAGGCGAGGGTGCGCATCCAGATCAGCTGGTAGAGGCGGTGGGCATCACCGGCCAGGCCGGTCGCCTCGGGGTGGGCGAAGACGTCGCCCGCGGGCCGGATGGCCTCGTGCGCCTCCTGCGCGTTCTTCACCTTCGAGGCGTAGATCCGGGGTTTCGCCGGCAGGTAGCTTTCCCCGAACAGCTGCCTCACCTGGTCGCGGGCGGCCGCGATCGCGACGTCCGACAGGGTGACGGAGTCGGTCCGCATATAGGTGATGAAGCCCTTCTCGTAGAGCTCCTGCGCCACCGACATGGTCCGCTGCGAGGTGAAACCGAGTTTCCGGCCGGCCTCCTGCTGGAGCGTGGTGGTGCGGAACGGCTCGTAGGGACGGCGGGTGTAGGGCTTGGCCTCCACCTTGTCGACGCGGAACGCGGCGGCCTCGAGGGCGGCGGCGAGCGCGGTGGCGGTGGCCTCGTCGAGGACGGCGGCCGAGGTGTTGGTCGCCTGACCGCTGGAGTCGAAGTCACGCCCCTGGGCGATCCGCACCCCGTCGAGGGCGGTCAGCCGCGCCGGGAAGGTACGCGGGTCAGCTTCGGGGCCACCGTCGAGGATCACATCGAGGTCCCAGTAGTTGGCGGGCACGAAGGCGATACGCTCCCGCTCCCGGTCGACAACGAGACGCGTGGCCACGGACTGCACCCGGCCCGCCGACAGCTTCGGCATCACCTTCTTCCACAGCACCGGAGAAACCTCGTAGCCATAGAGACGATCCAGGATACGGCGGGTCTCCTGCGCGTCAACGAGGTCGGCATCAAGCTGGCGCGGATTGGCGACTGCCTCCGCGATCGCGGCCGGCGTGATCTCGTGAAAAACCATGCGGTGCGCCGGGACCTTGGGTTTGAGCTCCTCCATCAGATGCCACGCGATCGCCTCGCCCTCGCGGTCACCATCAGTGGCCAGGAAGAGTTCGTCAGCGGCCTTGAGCTTCTGCTTCAGCTCCCGCAAGGTGGCCTTCTTATCGGCCGCCACCACGTAGAGGGGCGCGAAATCGGCGTCGATGTTGACGCCCGTACGAGCCCACTTGAGGCCCTTGTACCTGGCCGGCACCTCAGCAGCACCGGTCGGAAGGTCACGGATGTGCCCGCGGCTGGACTCGACCACGTATCCATCACCGAGGTACCCCGCGATCTTCGTCGCCTTGGTCGGTGACTCCACGATCACGAGCCGCTGCCGTTTGTCCGCCATGTCCTTCTGCCTCCCGTCGTCCGATTGGGAACAATAGCCCAAGGTTCAACACGGAATCTCCCGGTCGACTCAAGGCGCAAGTCAGCGGCAAGTCAGCACAAGGGCATTCCCTGACAGGGAGACTGGCCCGGCAGGCGGACGGCACCGCGCCGACGAGAGGCCAGGACGGGCGCGACGGACGTCAGGCGTCCTCCGAGGCCACGGTCTGCTCGGCTCCCGGGGACTGCTTCGTCTTGCCGCCATCCTGGTAGCTGGCGGTCCCGGTGAACGATTCGAGGTACGCACGTTCGGTCTTCACCTGCGTGCCGGCAGCGACGAAGGTGGCGGTGTTCTCGTAGGTGACGGATTTGTCGATGGTCTTGTTGTCGGCGAAGGTGGAGCGCAGCTTGACGTGGTAGTTGCACTGGCTGCTCCAGGGGCCGCTCATGGTCAGGGTGATCTCCTGCTGGGGGGTTGCCTCCACCTTCAGCCTGAACCCGTCGACGCTCTTGCCGGCGCCGTCGGCGACGACGCGGGAGATGCCGGCCTGGGGGTTCCGGGGATCGACGCACTCCTCGATGATGCGGTTGTAGGCGCGGTACTCATCCAGCACCAGCTTCCCGGCCATGAGAGTGTCCTGGACCACCACCGCGGAGCCGGCCGGGTAGTGCTCGTTCAGCCAGGCACCGGGCGCCAGGATGCTCCAGTTGATGCCCTTGGAGTTGGAGGTGACCTGCTCGGAGTACTCGCTGGGCTCGCTGGCCGCCTGCCAGGGCTCGGCGGGCCGGGCGGCGACGGGCTTCCCGTACGGCAGCGCGACCGTCTGGGCCTTGCCGCTGAGACCGACCTCAACGCTCGGGGCGGTGGTGGTTTCGGCGACCTGGAGGGTCGTCTTCAGGCTTCCCCTGACGTCGCTCTTGCCGAGGATCGCGTCAGTGAAGACGCAGGCCAGGGTCGAGTTGATGGTGGTGTTGCTGAGCGTGCACTCGCCTGCCGTAACCCCGTCGGCGGCCAGCAGCGGTTTGCGCGCCGCGGTGTCCTGGAGGTCGAGGAAGGCGGGAAGCTCGACCGTGAACTCATCACCGGGCGTGAGGGTGGTGTTTGTGGCGGCGTAGTTGACACTGAACTCCAGGTGGTCGCCCTGCCAGACCTCCTGACGCCCGTCGACGGGGTTGCCCAGCTGATCCACGTGGCTGAGGGAGGCATCTGTGAGGACGATGCCGGAGTTGATCCCCGCCGAGGCGGGGGTGGCCGCGGAGACGAGGAAGGCCGACGCCGTGGCGAGGAGAGTGGATGCCGCAGCCACGGCACGCCACCGCGGTGTGCGCAAACGTTTCATTCCCATGGCTCTCCTTCCCACAGCTTTCGATCTTCACGGCCGGATGACAACCGGTGTCCCGGCGGCAACACTCATACAGCACTGACGATAGCCGTTCGGCTGACATTCGGATAGTCCTCAGCCGAACGAACAAAAAAGCATGCGCGATCCAGCGATCACGCCATGGGCCAGGTGGCCCGCCAAACGCCCAGTATCACCCGTCGTTCAACGTCAAGCGTCGCGGCCTCACCCCTGAGGCCAGGACGGCATGGAGAGCAGGGTGAAGGTGGTCTGTGCCTCCTGCGGGTCGATGATGGCGCTGTAGACCCCCGCCTCGACGCGCCGCATGCCGCGTTCCTGGGCGGCGAGGGCGTCGTGTGCCAGCGACATGATCTCCCAGCGCTCCCCGTCGTCAGCGATGCCCATGGCACGCACCGGGATTCCCTTCCAGGTCCCGTGGACCTTGACGATGCCGGCTTGGGCGATCTGGTCGAGTTCGATGATGGTCCGCCGCTGGGAGCCGTTGTCGGCGCGGCGCAGCCCGATCACGTCGCGTATCGAGCCGTCGTCGCTGAAGTTGAACTGTCCCGGGGAGAGGGAGTTGGCCTCCCTGACCCGGAACGCCTGCATGCTGAGTGGGTCGGGCCTGCCGGGAGACGTCTTGGACCCGTCGGGCCTCTTCCAGCCCAGGAACAGGCCCCGGTAGGTGGCCACGACGTCCGCGGCCTCGCCGTTGGAGGTCCGCTGGAGGATCTGGGCTCCTGCGCGCAGGATCGTCGGGTCGACGTAGAGCCGCGCCGCCTCTGGGTCGCCAGGCAGGGCCACGGTGCCCCTGCCGTCGAAGGGCGGCAGTTCGAGGAAGTCTCCCCTGGCGACAGCCCGCTCCTCCTCGGTGACACCGCCCATGGCGGGATAGACGGTGTCGGTCGGCAGCAGGGGAAAGCGCAGCGTGTGGACGGTATCAGCCCCAGCCAGGGGGCCATCGGGGCCATCGAGGTCGAGCGCGGCAACGAGTTCCCTGGCAGAGTCGTCGGCGCTGATCGAGTCCGCGGAGACAGCGTAACCGAAGTTCAGCGCGTATCCGCCATCAAGGTAGGACTCGACCAGGTCAGGGACAAGCAGCTTTTCAAGCCAAGTTGTCATCGGTCTCTCTCTCCGTCACGGAAACCTGTCATCAGGATCATGTCACTTCTTGGACCTTCGCGCAGAGAACCAGTATGTCGAACAGATGGACATCACCTTCAGCGGGAAGCCGAGCCCATCGGTACCGACATCATCGAGCGGGCGACGGGAGTCGAACCCGCCTCTGAAGCTTGGGAAGCTTCCATTCTACCGATGAACTACGCCCGCGCGTCGCTCAGGACGGCCCCATTCTAGCCAGGTCGGCCGCCGCATTGGCAACTGCGTCCCGCTAGCTGCCGTCACGGGCACCGCCTGGCTGCGGAGCCTCTAAGCTTGCGCCATGAATATCCTGGGCATTGACGTTGGTGGTTCTGGCATCAAGGGCGCTCCTGTTGACCTGGAACTGGGAGACTTCGCTGAGTCCCGGCTGCGCATCCCCACCCCGTCGAAGTCCAGCCCCAAGAATGTGGCCGCGGTGGTTGCGGAGGTCATCGAGAATTTCAAGGACCAGGTCGCCGACGGGACCCGCATCGGGCTGACCATCCCCGCGCCTGTCGTGCATGGGCGGGTGCCGTTCATCGCGAACCTCCACAAGTCCTGGGCGGGGCTTGAGGCGTCGAAGTTTTTCGAGGACCACCTGGGCCGTCCCGTCACGCTGGTCAACGACGCCGACGCCGCCGGGCTGGCCGAGGTGTACCACGGGGCAGCCAAGGGCAACGACGGCCTGGTCATCATGACCACCCTGGGCACCGGCATCGGCAGCGCCATCATCTACCGGGGTGTGCTGGTGCCGAACGCCGAGCTGGGGCACGTGGAACTCGACGGCTCCGACGCGGAGACCCGGGCTGCCTCCTCCATCAAGGAGAAGGAGAAGCTCAGCTACAAGCAGTGGGCGGTGCGCCTGCAGCGCTACTACAGCCACATCGAGATGCTGTTCTCCCCCGACCTATTCGTCGTCGGCGGCGGGGTGTCGAAGGACTCCGAGAAATTCCTGCCGCTGCTGGACCTACACACCCCCATCGTTCCCGCGAAGCTGCGCAACCGGGCGGGGATCATCGGCGCCGCACTCGCTGCCCATGACGCGGATGAGCACCCGGAGAGCCGCTGAGTCGATCCGGAGGATCCGGAACACACGCAGGATTCCGCGAGGTCCCGCCAACAGTGACGCGCTTCTCTTAGTGTTGTGTCCGGCGCCCCGCGGTCTGCTGGATGGCGGTGGCGCCGGAACTGGGCGGCTGGGACCTGGGCAGTCAGGTCCCAGCCGCTTCCGGTCGCATGTGGCCTATGCCATTCCGGCCGGTATGGCGGTGTGGCCGGGAATGACATTCTGGGACCGGAGTGTCAGGCCACAAGCTTCCGGTTTCTCAACCGCAGTACAACGTCGGCGGCCTTCGCCACCTGCTTGCTGTGGGTTACAACAATGACGCATTTGCCTTCGTCGTGTGCGGCAGCCTTCAGGATGTCGATGATGTCGCCGGCGGTGTCCTCGTCGAGGTTTCCCGTCGGCTCGTCTGCAAGAATTATGGGAGCGTCCGAAACCAGGGCTCTTCCGATAGCCACTCGCTGTTGCTGGCCTCCCGAAAGTTTCATGACGTTCCGGTTGATCTCCTCCTTCTCAAGCCCCATCGTCTCGAGAACTTTAGCATCAGCATCGCGCTTGACCAGCCGCAGATTCTCCAGAGGCGTCAAATAGTCAATCAAGTTGTAATTCTGGAACACCAGCGACACATTGCGCTTGCGGTGCCGGGGAAGGCCCTCCTCCAGGATGTCCTTCCCATTGCAGAGAATGCGGCCGCCCGTCGGCACATCGAGCCCTGCGAGCAGCCCCAGCAGAGTCGACTTCCCTGCCCCAGAGCCACCGAGAATGGCATAGAACCTGCCTGCCTCGAACTCGATGCTGACATTTTCAAGGAGTTTCCGGACCGCCTTTTCATAGGCGTAGTTGACTTTTTCCAGCGCAAGAACGCTCATCTGTGGATTCCTAACTCATCTTAGAAAGAATCTGCTTTGGCTTGAGCCTCAGCATGGGGACCATCGCGACCACTGCGGACAGGAGGACGACGCCGTAGCCGAGCAGCCAGGCGCGGCCGAGTTCAGGCAGTGATGCCGCCGTAAAACTGGGGTCCGGGGCGGCCGGGCTCTCGCCGCTTCCGGGTGCCTGGCCGAGAACGAAGTCGCCGAGCAGGTGGGAGGCCTGGCCCGCGGCCAGGGAGGCCAGGAGGCCTGCTGCGATCGCGATCATCGTCAGCTCGATCACGAACTGCGCCAGCAGCCGCGCCTTGGAGGTTCCCATCGACAGCAGGATCCCGATCTCGTGGATCCGCCCCCGGACCCAGAACACCAGCACGAACACCAGGATCACCATCCCTGCCAGGCTGACTCCCGCCAGCAGCAGGTTCAGTAGGCCTTCGACGGTGGCCATACCAGCCAGCACCCCGGCGTAGGACTTGGCGTTGTCCTCAATCTGAAGGCTATCCCAGGCCAGCGGCAGCTGCCTGGCCCGGCTGATCGCAGGCTCCAGCTCATCGGCGCTCGAAACCAGGTAGTGGGCTTCGCTGAGCCCCGGTGACGAGGCCAGTTCCCCGCTGGATTCGAGGTCGGTGTAGAAGGTGTTCTCCGCCATCTCGGCTGGGAGCGTCGCCCCCGGCGCAGTACCGGTGTAGAGACCGGCGATGGTGACCGTGACGGTCTTGTCCTGACGGGTCAGCGTGAGCTGGTCGCCCACCTTCAATCCGTTCCGGGCAGCGAAATCCTGGTGCACCACGGCTGAATGCCGGTCCCCGGTCTCCAGGTGCCGGCCCTCGACGAGGGTGTAGCGCTTGCTCGCGAAGCCCTGGACCAGGTCGGTCCGGGTAACCCCGGTCACGGTGCCCTCAGGCATCACGTCATCCGAGAGCTGCACGCCGCTGGCGGGCATCTCAATGAGTTTGAGGTCTTTCGCCACGGCCGTGAGGCTGCGCACGTAGTTGTGAGAAGTCACGCCGGCCACCGCGCTGACTGAGTCGGCGTCGCTGGTCTTCAGCTCGCTGCTGCCTGGACGGACCACGAACCCGGCGGACACCCCCCGGCTGATGTTGTCGCGGAGGTTCTGCATCGCGGCCCGGACGCTGGTCTCGGCCATCAGGGCGCTGAAGATCACCGTCATGATGAGCAGTAGCACCACGGTCTTGCCGACCCTGCGGCTGACAGACAGCCAGGCACGTTTCATCAGGGACATGTCCGGCCCCTCAGGAGAGCTGGGTGAGCAGGGCTTTGGGCTTGGCACGCAGCACCGGCACCGAGGCGATCAGCACAGCGACGCAGACCAGGGCCAGTGAGATCCCGCAGACCAGGCCCCATTGCCCGAGGTCCAGCATCACCTGGACATGGTCCAGGGTCTTGCCCGACAGCGCTGACTCCTGGTTGGCGCCGAGATTGTTGCCAAGCTGCTGGGCCATCTCCTTGGTGGTCGCGCTGGCGGCCTGGGAGACCAGCTGATTGCCGATGAACTGGGCGACGCCCTGGGCGGCGAACCAGGCCGCTCCGAAGGCCGGGATGGCGATCAGCACCAGCTCCAGGATGTGCTGCGTCACGATTCCCGGCTTGGAGCTGCCTATCGACAGCAGGATCCCGGTCTCCCGGCGTCGCTCCCGCGACCACAGGATCAGCACCAGGGACAGCACGATGACCCCGAAGATGACCGTGGCCACCACCATGCCGTCGACGAGCCGGTAGATGCTGTTCACGGTGCCGGTGACCCCGGCCAGGACCTGGTCGGTCTTGGAGAGCGAGAAGAGTTTCCAGTCGATGCCCAGCTTCTGAGCCTCCTTCATCAGGCCATCGACCTTGTCAGGCGAGTCGACGAAGAAGGTGGCGTCCTGATAGATCTCCTGGCCCTCGGAGAATTTGGCGAGCTTACGGCTGGTGTCAATGTCGGTGTACACCTGGTTCTGCAGCAACTCGATACGATTCCTGGCCGGTTTGATGTTGTCACCGGAGAAAAATCCCACGATCTCAGGCTCAACCTGCTCCGATGACTTATTGACGTTGTCCGGGTCGCTCGCAATGGCCTTCAGCTTGATTTTGTCGCCGATCTTCAGGCCATTCGCCTTGGCGAGGGACTCGTGAATGATGGCCTTGCCGACGTCGGATTCCCTGATATGCCGGCCCTGGGTGAGTTTCAGCCCACCGGAACGGAAGTTGATGTCCAGTTCGCTGTTGTTCTCCCCATATCCTGAGAGCACATTGCTGAAGTCCTTCTTGTCCGCACCGTCGTAGGGATCCTGAGCAGAGCCCGGCAGTTTCAGCACCTTGGCGCCGACCAGCTCAGACGTCAGGGTCATGCGGCGGAAGTTGTCCTTCAGGCCGGCCAGACCCTTGATCGCGTTGATGTCGGCCTCCTTGACGACACCTCCGCCACGCGGGGTTCCCTTGTTATTCTGCCGGTTGTTCTCCAGGGTGAAACCGGAAAGCAGCTGTTGGCCCGCCTCCCCGGCAGCCGCGTCCGTCGACTGCTTGACCGCCACCATGCTCAGCATGACCGTGGCCAGGCAGAGCAGAATGCCGAACATTATCAAGGTCTTTATTTTCTTGCGCACCACAAAGCGCCACGCACAGGTCAGGGCCCGCATCGTCCGTTTCTCTCTCACTTCCAGGCCGCATGGACGGGACATTCTCATCCAGGCAGCCTCCGTTTGCCGCACAAGTCGGCTCCTACAGATTCCAGGTCTGTGAACGATTCACAAGGCCATTGCCGGGAATTGCCGGATTCCCCAGGTCAGCCATCGCCCAGCCACTTCATCGGACTAGGTGACTGACCCGTCGGGCCCACTCATCCGGCAATTCCCAGAAATCAGAATCGCTCAAGACCTGCCAGGAGCCTAGCACCGCGATAACGGTCTTTCCGGGGCCTGCTAGGGACCTTTAAATTGCTTCTACAACCCAGGTCTTGGGGCCGGCGACCCCGGGAAACCAGGGTCCGGCCAGCCCCGGGAGGCCCCTTCCGGCCCTGCGGCCAGCACCCAGGTAGGACCAGGGTCGGGTCCATCCCGCAGAACTGGGCCGAAAGGCCGATCAGCCAGGGCCAGCGGTCGGAGAGAAACCACCGGGATCACATACGCTCGGGGGCCTTGATGCCCAGGAGGTGGAGGCCCTGGGCTAGGACGTCACGGGTGGCCGCCACGAGGGCCAGGCGCGATGAGCGCACTTCTCCTTCCGAACGCAGCACCGGGCAGGCCTCGTAGAACGCCGACAGGGCCCCGGCCAGCTCGTAGAGGTAGCCGCACAGCTTGTGGGGGGTGAGAGTGCGCGCGACCTCGTCCACCACCTCGCCGAAGCGGCTGAGCGCCAGCGCCAGGGTCTGCTCAGCCGGCTCTTCAAGCACGACGACCGCACCCCAGCCGATCCCCTCCGCCTCGGCCTTGCGCAGGATCTGGCAGGTGCGGGCGTGGGCGTACTGCAGGTAGGGCCCGGTGTCCCCGGTGGTCTGCACCATGCGCTCGGCGTCGAAGACGTAGTCCTTGTGGATCGCACCCGACAGATCGGCGTATTTGATGGCGGCCAGCGCGATCTCGGGTGAGGCCTCCTGCTCCGCCAGGTCCAGCAGGCTCATCAGCGAGACCGTCCCGCCGTCGCGGGTCTTGAAGGGACGCCCGTCGGGGCCGAGGACCATTCCGTATCCGACGTGCTGCGCCTCGACGTCCTCCGGCAGGTAGCCGGCCTTGCGGGCCGCCGCGAAGATCTCCTGGAAGTGCTGCGACTGACGCACGTCGGTGACGTAGACGATCCGGTCGGCCCTCAGCTCACGGACACGGTGACGGATGGCCGCCATGTCGGTGGTGTCGTAGCCGTAGCCGCCATCCGATTTGCGGATGATCAGCGGCGCGTCGAAGCCCTCCACCCAGAGCACCAGCGCCCCGTCGTCGACGACGGCGATACCGCGGGCGGCCAGGTCCTCAGCCACCTCCGGCAGGGCGGCGTTATAGGTCGATTCCCCCGCCAGGTCGGCGTCGGTCAGCAGCACCCCGAGCCGCTGGTAGGCGGCGTTGAAACCGGCCAGCGACACCGTGATCAGCTGCCGCCAGATCGCCAGGGTCTCCTCGTCGCCGCCCTGGAGCTTCACGACGCGCGCCCGGGCCCGGGTGGCGAACTCAGGGTCGTCGTCGAAGTGCCGCTTCGAGTCCTTGTAGAGCTGCTCGGCGCCGGCCAGGTCGAGGGCGGCGACGTCGGTGCCCGTTTCGATGATGTGCTCCACCAGCATGCCGAACTGGGTGCCCCAGTCGCCGATGTGGTTCTGCGGGACCACCTCATGCCCGAGAGCGGTGAGAATACGGTTGAAGCAGTCGCCGATGATGGTGGTGCGCAGGTGCCCGACGTGCATCTGCTTGGCGACGTTCGGGGCCGAATAGTCGATGACGACGCGCTGCGGATGCGAGGTGCGGCTCACCCCGTGGTGCGGATCCTCCAGCACGGCGGTGGCGGCCTGCGCCAGCACGTCAGCACGGATCCGGAAGTTGATGAATCCCGGCCCGGCGATCTCCAGGGGCTCGCACAGGTCGGAGACGTCGAGCTGCTCGACGATGCCAGCCGCCACCTCACGCGGGGGGCGCTTCTGCTCCTTGGCCAGGCGCAGCGCCACGTTGGACTGGAAGTGTCCGAACTGGGGTTTCGTGGCCGGGCGCATCTCCGGATCCACTCCCGTGACGGCACGCAGACGGGCATCGAGTAGGGCAGGCAGCGATTGCATGGGGGACATTCTCTCACCCCGTTCCAGTGATCAGTCACGATCCTTCGGCAAGGGTGTTCAATTGAGGCCATGACCAGCGCTCCGCTTATCGAACTGAACGACGGAAACCCCATCCCCCAGCTTGGCCTCGGGGTGTGGCAGCTGACGGATGAGGAGGCCACTGCCGCCGTCAGCGACGCTCTCGAAACCGGGTACCGGCACATCGACACCGCCGCGATCTACCGCAACGAGACCGGGGTCGGCCGCGCCATCGCGGCCTCCGCGCTGCCCCGCGACGAGATCTTCGTCACCACGAAGCTGTGGAACAAGGCGCAGGGCCGTGACCTGGCCCGCTCTGGCCTGGAACGCAGTCTTGAGAAGCTCGGGCTCGATCACGTGGACCTCTACCTGATCCACTGGCCCTGCCCCGCTCAGGACAAGTACGTGGAGACCTGGGAACAGCTCATCGACTTCCGCTCCGAGGGCCTTGCACGCTCCATCGGGGTGTGCAACTTCCTGCCCGGGCATCTCGACGCCATCGTCGACGAGACCGGCATCACCCCCGCCATCGACCAGATAGAGCTGCACCCCACCTTCCAGCCCGACGACCTGATCAACCACTGCGCGGACCTCGGAGTCGCTGTGGAGAGCTGGTCGCCGCTGGGCCAGGCCGCCGACCTGGCTGATCCCGTCATCACCGGCATCGCCGAGCGGCTCAGAGCCACCCCCGCGCAGGTGGTCATCCGCTGGCACCTGGACCGTGGTTTTATCGTGATCCCCCGGTCGAAGAACCCGGAGCGGATCACCTCGAACTTCGGGGCCCTCGACGTCCAGTTGTCATCTGAGGACCGGGCCGCCATCGACGCCCTGAACGCCAGCAACCGGCTCGGCCCTGATCCCGCCACCTTCAATGAGGCCTGACGCGCCATCCGCGGGCCGGAGGCATTAGCCTTCCGCCATGCGGATTGCAGTGATCGGTTGCGGCTATCTCGGGGCGGTGCATGCGGCGTGCATGACTAAGATCGGCCACGACGTGACGGGCCTCGACACCGACCAGGAGAAGGTGGAGCGCCTGGCCCGGGGGGAGGCGCCCTTCCACGAGCCGGGATTCCCGGAGCTGCTCGCCCAGGGGGTGGCCTCGGGCCGGCTCACGTTCACCACCGACCCGGAGCGGATCGCCGACGCGGAGCTGGTGTTCATCGGCGTCGGCACCCCGCAGCTGCCAGGTCGGCTCGGGGCCGACCTCAGCCAGGTCGATGCCGCCGTCGACACCATCATCCGACACGTCGTCCCGCGTCCGGGGTCCGCGGCGCTGGTGGCGGGAAAGTCGACGGTGCCGGTCGGCACCGCCCAGCGAGTCGCGGAACAACTGGCGGGCAGCGGCAGGGACCTCCTGCTGGCGTGGAACCCCGAGTTCCTCCGCGAGGGCCACGCGGTGACCGACACCCTCCGCCCCGACCGCATCGTCTACGGCCTGCCGCGGGACCGTGCCACCGGCGAGCGGGCCAAGGCCCTCCTGGACGAGTGCTACGCCCCTATGCTCGCCGCGGGAACTCCCCTGGTGGTGGCGGACTACCCCACCGCCGAGCTGGTGAAGGTGGCAGCAAACGCCTTCCTGGCGACGAAGATCTCCTTCATCAACGCCATGGCCGAGCTGTGCGACGCTACCGGCGGGGACGTCACCCGCCTGGCCGAGGCCATCGGCCACGACGACCGGATCGGCCCGAAGTTCCTGCAGGCCGGCATCGGTTTCGGCGGCGGCTGCCTACCCAAGGACCTGCGCGCCTTCATGGCGCGGGCCGGGGAGCTGGGCGTCGACCAGGCCCTCACCTTCCTGCGCGAGGTGGACGCCATCAACCAGCGCCGCCGCGACCACGCCGTCACACTGACGGAGCGGGCCGTCGGGGGACGGCTGGCCGGACAGAAGGTGACGGTGCTCGGCATCACCTTCAAACCGGACACCGACGACCTGCGTGACTCCCCCGCCCTCGACATCACCTCGCGGCTATGGGCGCGCGGCGCAGAGGTCCGGGTCGTGGACCCTGCTGCCGGCCCCCAGCTGCGACGGCGCCAGCCGGAGATGCAGGTCTGCGACACCGTCGAGGAGGCTGTGACGGGGGCAGACGCGGTGCTGCTGCTCACCCCCTGGCAGGAGTTCCTTTCCCTGGACCCGGTAAGGCTGAGAGAAATCGTCTCCTCCCCTGCCATCATCGACGGGCGTAATGCACTCAACCCGAAACTGTGGCAGGATTCCGGCTGGAGGTATTACGGAATGGGTCGCGAAGTCCCGGCTTGGTGACCGTTTCAAGCGCTTGCTTGCCCTCCAAATGGCTATTTCTGGGGGTTTCGGTGCGTCCTGGCTTGACTTCCTCCTCAGATGGGTCAAAGTATGTTTTCGTACTCGAATTCTTTGAAGGAGACACCCCATGACTAAGCGTGAACTGATCCAGGCCATAGCGGCCAAGGCGGGGCTCACCAACGCACAGGCCGAGGCCGCGCTTGATGCCTTCGGTGCCGTTATCACTGAGGCTCTCGTCGCCGACAAGAAGGTGCAGCTTCCTGGCGTTTTCACCGCCGCCACCACCCAGCGCGCCGAGCGCGAGGGCCGCAACCCCGCTACCGGCGAAGCCATGACTATTCCGGCTCGCCGTGTCGCGAAGTTCACCCCGGCCACGGCTCTCAAGAACGCACTCTGAGCCATCTCACTCAAAGAATTGAAGCGCCATACACGGGATTGTGTGTGGCGCTTCAATTATCCGGCTCTGCGAGTAAATGGGTGATGATTTACCCGGCTGATTCACAAGAGCAAAAACTGGCCGCGACCTGAGGTCGCGGCCAGTTTTCTGCTACAGGCGTCAGTTCACCGGACATCCACGAACTGGTTCGTCGCGGCCGACTCGATCATCGCCTCGCAGACCCGCACCACCTGGGCGCCCTGCTCCAGGGTGACGATGTCAGAGGCCTGCCCGAGGACCGCGTCGCGGAAGTTCTCGTGCTCAGTGCGCAGCGGCTCCGGCTTCGCGATGGCGAACCGGGTGACGTCGCCCTCCGAGACGCCGCGGAACTGGGCGATGTCGTCCCAGGTCGTCTGGATCTGGCCGTTGGCGTAGAACGTCAGGTCCGCGGTGAGGGTGTCCGCGATGAACATGCCCTTCTCGCCGGTGACGAGCGTCAGCCGTTCCTTGGTGGGGGTCAGCCAGTTGACGAGGTGGTTGGACATCAGGTTGCCCGACAGCTGGCAGGTGGCCGAGACCATGTCCTCGTACTCGCGTCCCGCCTTGAACATGGTGCGGGCTGCCACCAGCTCGTAGTCGCGCTGCGTGACCCAGGCGGTCAGGTCGATGTCGTGGGACGCCAGGTCCTTGATCACGCCAACGTCCGCGATGCGAGCCGGGAACGGGCCCTGCCGCCGGGTGCAGATCTGGTACAGGTCACCCAGCTCGCCCGCCTCCAGGCGCCGCCGCAGCTCCTGCAGCGCAGGGTTGTAGCGCTCGATGTGGCCGACGGCCCCGACAAGCCCCTGGGCGGCGAAGGCCTTGGCGAGACGCTGGGCGTCCTCGAAGGTCTTCGCCAGCGGCTTCTCGATGAGCGCATGCACGCCGGCCTCGGCCACTTTGAGGCCGATCTCCTCGTGGTACATCGTCGGCGCCGCGATCACGACATAGTCGAGGTTCTGCTCCAACAGGGCCTCGATGCCGGGCAGGACGGGAAGCCCCTCGGCGACACCATGCGGATCGCCCTGGGCATCGGCGACGGCGACGAGGTCGACCCCATCGATGGCGCGCAGGTTACGGGCGTGGTGCCGCCCCATCATTCCGAGGCCGATCAGCCCCGCACGAAGATTGCTCATCATGCACCTGCCTTGGCCAGGGCGTTGACGGCCGCGACGATGCGCTCCAGGTCCTCCTGCGTGAGCGACGGGTGCACCGGCAGCGACAGGCATTCCTGGGCGGCGCGCTCGGTCTCCGGCAGCTCGACCGACGACTGGAACGGCTTCAGGCGGTGGTTCGGCACGGGGTAGAACATGCCGGAGCCAACCTGGTATTCCTCCTTGAGGGCCTTCGCCAGGCCGTCGCGGTCCTCGGGGACGCGGACGGTGTACTGGTGGAAGACGTGGACGGCGCCGTCGAGGGTGGGTGGCGGGGTGACGCCCTCCAGGTTCGCGGACAGGAACGCGGCGTTCTCCTGGCGGGTCTTCGTCCAGCCGTCGACCTTCGTCAGCTGCACACGGCCGATGGCGGCGTGGATGTCGGTCATGCGGTTGTTCAAGCCGACGACCTCGTTGTGGTACTGCTGCAGCATCCCCTGGTTGCGGTACAGACGGACGTTGCGCTCAATGGTGGCGTCGGAACAGGAGACCATGCCGCCCTCGCCGGAGGTCATGTTCTTGGTGGGGTACAGCGAGAACATCGCGAACTCGCCGAAGGCACCGACCGGGGTGCCGTTCAGCGACGCACCATGAGCCTGGGCGGCGTCCTCGAACAGCAGCAGGCCATGCGAGTCGGCGATGGCGCGCAGCTTGTCCATCTTGGCCGGGTGACCATACAGGTGTACCGGCATGATGGCCTTGGTGTGCTCGGTGATGGAGGCCTCGACGGAGGCTGGGTCGAGGGTGAAGTCGTCGGCGGCGATGTCCGCGAACACCGGGGTGGCGCCGGTCAGGGCGACGGAGTTCGCGGTCGCGGCGAACGTGAACGACGGCACGATCACCTCGTCACCGGCACCGATGCCGCAGGACAGCAGGCCGAGATGCAGGCCGGAGGTTCCCGAGTTCACGGCGACGCAGGCGCGGCCGAGCTTGAAGTGGTCGGAGAACTCGGTCTCGAAGGCAGCCACCTCGGGGCCCTGCGCGATCATGCCGGAACGCAGCACACGGTCGACGGCGGCGCGTTCCTCCTCACCGATGATCGGCTTGGCTGGGGGGATGAAGGACTGGGTCATCGGGTTTCCTTTACGAGGTTGAGGGTCTCGCCCACCTGCTCGAACTCGTCGCCGGTGTGCGGGTCACGGAAGGTGTTGGGGCCGGTCTCCTCCAGCGGGAAACCGGAGCGGCCCACCCACTTGATGCGGCGGGCCGGGACACCGGCGACCAGCGCGTAGGCGGGAACGTCACGGGTGACGACGGAACCAGCGGCGACCGTCGCCCATTCGCCGATCGTCACAGGCGCGACACAGACGGCGCGCGCACCGACCGAGCAGCCGCGCCTCAGGGTCACCCCGACGGACTCCCAGTCGTGGGCGCTCTTGGAGGTGCCGTCGGGGTTCACGGCGCGCGGAAAGGTGTCGTTGGTGAGCACCGCGGCCGGGCCGACGAACACCCCGTCCTCCAGCTGGGCAGGCTCGTAGACGAGAGCGTAGTTCTGGATCTTGCAGTTGTCCCCGACGTGAACCCCACTGCCTATGTAGGCTCCCCGCCCTACAATCACGTTCTCGCCGATCTCGGCCCCGCCCCTCACCTGGGCGAGATGCCAGATGGAGGACCCGTCGCCGATGTCGACGCCGTCGTCCAGGTCCGCCGACGGAAGGATTCGTGGTTCAGGCATATGCGTCCTATCGGTGGCTAGCAGATGAATTTGACGCGGACAGTCTAGTGCTGCGTCTCTGCGCTGGCCTAGTGCCGCTCAGAAGCCCGTCCACAACAGCCACGCCCTACGGACCAGTAAGTAGCAACATATGGCTGGTCTGCCCACCAAAGATGGCTACTTACCGGGGCGTAGGTGTTGTCAATCCGGGCATGGTGTTGTCAATCCGACGCATACCCTGGCGTTCGCGCAGCACGATGGCGACGCTGATGACATGTTCCAGACACAATCCCTACCCCCACCCCTGGCCCGCCTGGCCCAGGAACAGGCCGGAGCGCTCTCTGCGGCCCAGGTCGCGCAGCACCTGACCCGCGGCCCAGCCCGCCGGCTGGCCCGGGAATGGGTCAGCCTCGGCTTCGGGCTTCACAGCATCCATGCCCCCACATGGCTCACCCTTGCCTTTGCCGGACTGCTCCGCGCCAGCCCCGAGGCCGTCATCTCCGGAAAAGCCTCGGCTTACCTGCATGGAGCCCTGCGTCAGCCTCCTAAGCAGATCACCATCTGGGCCAGCGCGAGGACCAGAGATTTCAGGTACGACACCTGGAAGGTGCGGTTCGTGCAGGGCCGCCGCAGCCGCTTCTCAGCCGCGCAACCAGCACGCTCCGGCATAGAGGACGCACTGCTCGACGCAGCCCGGGGAGCAGCGGAGAACGACGTGCTGTCAATGGTAACCCGCGCACTAGCACAGCGCCTGACCACCCGGGAACGCCTAGAACTGGCCCTGGGGCAACGCGGTAGGGTCGCGCATCGCCAGCTGTTTGAGGACCTCGTCTCACCTGCTCTACCGGACCTGGAAAGCGTTCTCGAATGGCTCTACCTGCGACGCGTCGAGGAGGCACACGACCTGCCGACACCACAGCGGCAGGTGTGGCTCAGCCCGACAATTCGCGCCGATGCCTGGTACGAGACTTATGGGGTTGTGGTGGAGACCGACGGCCGCGACCACGACGACTTCAGCCGCGACCTGCGCCGCGACAACCAGGTGGCCACCGCCACCACAGCGGTCGTACTGCGTTTCGGGTGGCAGGACGTGACGACCCGTCCGTGCGAGGTCGCCGGGCAGGTCGCCAGGGTCCTGCAGCTGCGAGGCTGGCGCGGTCGCCTCCGTCGCTGCAAACGCTGCGCCCCTACGGACCAGTAAGTAGCAACATATGGCTGGTCTGCCCACCAAAGATGGCTACTTACCGGGACGTAGGACCATACGACGTCCGGTCCTCGTCCGCGGCGGGTGGGGATAGGGTTGCTCACATGCGGAATCTCAATGTGGCGGAGCTGGCGGCCAAGGTCGTTGAGGGGTCCAGGGGTCATGTGGCGAAGGCCATCACCCTGGTGGAATCAACGAAACCGGAGCATCGCACGCAGGCACACGAGCTCCTGCAGCTGATCAATCCCCACACCGGGAAGGCCTTCCGGGTCGGCGTCTCCGGGGTGCCGGGCGCGGGCAAGTCGACTTTCATCAACGCGATGGGCGTCAAGCTGATCGACGAGTACCAGCACCAGGTCGCGGTGCTGGCCGTCGACCCGTCGTCGACGCGCACCGGCGGCTCCATCCTCGGGGACCGCACCCGCATGGGTGACCTCGCCAACCGGTCTGAAGCCTTCGTCCGCCCGTCCCCATCGGCAGGCCACCTGGGCGGTGTCGCCCGCGCGACGCGGGAGTCGATGCTGGTGCTGGAGGCCGCGGGCTACGACGTCGTGATGGTGGAAACCGTGGGCGTCGGACAGTCAGAGGTGGCGGTCGCCGGCATGGTCGACACCTTCCTGTTCCTGCATGTCGCCCGTACCGGCGACCAGCTGCAGGGCATCAAACGCGGCATCCTGGAGCTGGCCGATGTGATCTCCATCACCAAGGCCGACGGCGACAACGAGGGCGAGGCCCGGGTGTCAGCCCGGGAGCTCAGCATCGCGATGAAGCTGATCTCCAGCGACGAGACGAAGCGGCGCGCCCCCGTCCTGACGTGCTCCTCATACACCGGCGCAGGCCTGGACGATGTCTGGGCCGCGGTCACCAAGCACCGCGCCGACCTGGAGCAGGACGGCGAGCTCGCGGGCCGGCGCAGGGCGCAGCAGCGCGCCTGGCTGTGGAACATGGTGGAGCAGGAGATCATTCAGTCGCTGCGGACCTCCCCAGAGGTCCGTCAGGTCGCCGAGCGCGTCGAGGCCGATCTCGCGGCGGAGCGGGTCAGCGCCGTCGAGGGCGCCACGGACATCCTCGATGCCTTCGCCCGCACCTTTCACACCCCTGCGTCCCATATCCCCGCCTCACACTGAGTCCCGGAGGCACGACAGCCCGGCGGCCTCCCCGGACCCCCGCAAGGTCCCGCGCAGGCGGCCGACTGCCGATCACAGTCCGATTCAGGGGCTTTTCAGGGGCTTCAGGCAGGCGAGTCAGGTGACCGCGATTGGTGCTTCCTCTAAGCTGGTTTCGTTGAGAGGAGGGTGAATGGGCGTGTTCGACCGCGCTGAGAAGAGGATCGGCGCTGCCGTTGACAAGGTTTTCGCCCGTGCCTTCAAGGGCGACGTGCAGCCTGTCGAGATCGCGGCGGGCATCCAGCGGGAGCTGGACTCCGAGGCCAAACTGTTGAGCCGTGACAAGCGACTGGTGCCGAATGTGTTCACCGTGTCCCTCTCCCCTCATGACTACAACAGGTTGTTCCCCTACACCAAGACGCTGAACGCGGAGATCATCCCAGGGCTCAGGGAGCACGCAGCAGAGCGGTCGTATGTCTTCAGTGGCCCCATCCAGATCCTCTACATGCTGGAGCAGAGCCTGCCGACGGGTCAGTTCCGGATCGCCAGCCAGGCCATCGCGTCTGCCCCCGACCAGCCGCCCGCGCCCAGGCCGCGGGCCTCGCAGCAACTGGTGCTCGAGGTCGGCGGGGTGAGGCATCCCCTGGTGCCGCCAGGCCTGGTGATCGGACGCGGCTCCAGCGCGGATCTGCGCGTCAACGATCCCGGGGTGTCGCGCCGCCACGCCATGATCTCGGTCTCCGGCCCGCTGGAGAACCGCACCATACGCATCGAGGATCTCGGGTCCACCAACGGGATCGTCGTCGACGGCTCGCGCGTCCAGACCGCGCAGCTGCGCGACGGCTCCCGCATCGAGATCGGCAACACGAGGATGCTGGTGCATTCGCCTTCGGAGGCGTGAACAATGTCGGATCTCATCGCGGCGGCAATCAAGATCGTCTTCCTTGCCCTGCTCTGGCTCTTCATCGGCATAGTCGCCGACGTGATCCGCAAGGACATGTTCGGGCGGAAGGTCTCGGCCTCCGACCTGCCCGCGACCGAGCTGGCGCCGGTACGCCGCGGCCGGTCGAAACGCCAGCCCACCCGGTTCGCTATCACGCAGGGCGCGCAGCAGGGCCTGTCGGTGCCCCTGGAGCCGACGATCAACCTGGGCCGCACCTCCGACTCCACTATCCTGCTCGACGACGACTACGCGTCGTCGCGTCACGCCCAGCTGGTGCAGCGTGACCCGGAGACCTGGATGGTCACCGACCTGGGCTCCACCAATGGGACCTACGTCAACGGCAAACGCATCACCGAGCCCACGCCGCTGACGGTGAACGACATCCTGCGAATCGGCCGCACCATGATGAGACTGGAGGTGTGATGCAGGCGTTCTCCCTCGACTTCCGCATCCACTCCGAGGTGGGGCGTGTCCGCAAGAACAACCAGGATGCAGCCTTTGCCAGCCCCAACCTGCTTCTCGTCGCCGACGGCATGGGCGGGGCGGCGGCGGGTGACCTTGCCTCGGCCGTCGCGGCGAGGGAGGCCAGCGACGGCGACCGCCGTCTCGGCAACGAGCACCTCGTGGAGCACATGGCGGGCATCATGCAGCGCGCCAACGACAAGCTGTCCGACCTGATCGAGAACGACCCGGAGCTGGACGGGATGGGAACCACCTTCTCGGGTGCCGCATTCTCGGGCACGATGCTGGGCATCGCACACATCGGCGACTCACGCGGCTATCTGCTGCGCGACGGCGAGCTGAGGCAACTGACCCACGACCACTCCTGGGTGCAGTCGCTGATCGACGAGGGCCGCATCACCCCGGAGCAAGCCGCCACCCACCCGCACCGGTCGCTGATCCTCAAGGTCCTCAATGGGTCCGGGGACACGGAACCGGACTTCTTCGAGCTGGAGCCGAAGGAGGACGACCGGCTGCTGTTCTGCTCCGACGGCCTGTCGGGGCTGATGACCGAGGCAGACCTGAAGAGACTGATGGCCCTCGACGATCTCGACGAGTGCGTCTCCCGTCTCGCGGCGCTGGCGAACGAGCACGGCGGCCACGACAACATCTCCATGGTGCTGGCGCGCGTGGTCCCGCAGGACGACGCGCTCGACGCGGCCCCGTCGCAGCTGGCCGGGTCTGCCCTGGAGCGCACGATCCCGAGCATCACGCGCGGCGAGGACAAGGGGCAGGGCTACCCCGAGCCGGAGAAGCCACCCGAGGACCCGGACCACGACTCCCTGGAACAGGCCCGGTACGCCCCGCAGGAGAGCAAGCACCGCTGGCCCACCGCACTGGCGGCGATCCTCGCGGGGGTGATCGTCGTGGGAGCTGCCTTCTGGGGAGTGAAGGTGTACAGCTCGTCTCGTTATTTCATAGCCGACGCCGACGGGCAGATCGGCATCTACAACGGTCTTCCGGGCGCGTTGCTCGGCTACCGGATGAATCAACTCATCGAGCGCCGCAATACGCTCGTATCGGATCTGCCCGTGTTCTATCAGCGGCAGGTCACAAACACGATTGCTGTCGCCGACCTCCAGGCGGCCGGCGAGACGGCAGATGTCCTGGACGGCTATGCGACGCGCTGCGCGGCCGCGCGCCAGCAGCGGCGCGGCGCGGAGGCGACACCGCCACCCGACAGCCTGCCGACCGTGGCCCTGCCGACGGAGACGACAGCGACTACGGAGACGGCAGCAACTGCCGAGGCCAGCCCGCTGCCGAACTCCACGGAGCAGGCGAACTACCCGACGATGCTGGCGCCGATGACTCCCACGTCCACCGAAGAAGCAAATCCTGAGGCCTGCTGATGTCCGTCGTCCAACAGCCCTCAGCAACGGGCGAATACATCATCTTCCGGCAGCGGCGCGGCGTCGAGCTCGCGCTGACGCTGGCAGCATGCACCTTCGGGCTGGTCGGCTGGGTCGTCTCCTACCTGAACCTGCGGGGCTCGCTGCCACCCGAGCTGATCCCGGGGACCATCATCTGGTTCGCGCTGGCCTTGGGCGCCCACGCCATCGTCAGGTGGCGGATCCCCTACGCGGATCCCGTGATCCTTCCCGTGGTGTTCCTGCTGAACGGGCTCGGCCTGGCGATGATCGCCCGCCTCGACCTGGCGAAGAATGCGCACGCGGCCACGAACCAGATCATCTGGACGGGGCTCGGGATCGCGCTGTTCGCCGCGGTCGTGTTCTGGTTGCGTGATCACCGCCGGCTCCAGCGGTTCCCGTACCTGCTGTTCCTGGGTGGCCTGCTGATGCTGATCCTGCCCCTGGTGCCGCTGGTCGGACGTGAGCTGAACGGCGCCCGGATCTGGATCGGGGTGGGCCCGTTCAGCTTCCAGCCGGCGGAGGTGGCCAAGATCCTCCTGGCGCTGGCTTTCGCCGCTTATTTCTACGAGAAACGCGACCTGCTGGCCCTCGCGGGGAGGCGCTTCATCGGCCTGGAGTTCCCTCGAGCCCGTGACCTCGGGCCCATCGCGGTGATGTGGCTGCTGTCGCTGGCGATCATGGTCTTCCAGAACGACCTCGGAACCGCGCTGCTGTTCTTCGGCCTGTTCACGTTCATGATCTACGTGGCGACGCAGCGGCCAGCCTGGCCGATCCTGGCGGGGATCGCATTCGTCATAGCCGGCCTGCTGGCCTACAACTTCACCAACCACGTGCCGCGCCGCGTCAACTCCTGGCTCAACCCGTTCAGCGACTACGACGGCAACTACCAGATCATCCAGGCGCAGTTCGGCTTCGCCTGGGGTGGGTTGTTCGGCCGCGGCTGGGGGCAGGGATCACCCTGGCTGACGCCGATGAACGAAAGCGACTTCATAGCCGCTAGCCTGGCCGAGGAGATCGGGATCGTGGGCCTGATGGCGATCGTGCTGATGTACGGGTTCATCGTGGCCCGTGGCATGAAGACCGCCCTGACCTGCCCCGACGGCTTCGGCAAGCTCCTCGCGGGCGGGCTGGCGTTCACGTTCGCGGTACAGGTGTTCTCGATCATCGGCGGCATCACGCGGCTGCTGCCGCTGACCGGCCTGACCACACCCTTCATGTCGCAGGGTGGTTCCTCTCTGATCGCGAACTGGATGATCATCGGGATCCTGATGGTGATCTCCCACCGGGCACGCATGCCTCAGCGTGCCACGGCCACCCCGCAGGAGTTGCTGACTCCTGCCCAGTCGACGGCGGTGATTGCAAAATGAACGGCCCCCTGAGGAAAGTCAGCATCTTCATCTCGCTGCTGATGGCGGCTTTGTTGGTGAACATCACCTGGATCAGCGTCGGCCAGTCCGACGCGCTGAACGCGGATGTGCGCAACCGCCGCGTCCGCGACCACGAGTTCACCACCAACCGCGGTGCAATCCTCGTCGGCAACGACGCGATCGCCACGTCGGTGCCGGGGACGGACCAGTTCCCGTGGCAGCGCACCTTCCCGAAGGGTGAGCTGTATTCCTCAGTAACGGGCTGGTATTCGTACTCCTACGGCCGCCAGGAGCTGGAACGGAGCTGGAACTCGGAGCTGTCGGGCACCGCCTCGTCGCAGATGTTTTCCCGGGTCCTGGACCTGCTCACCGGGAAGAAGCCGCAGGGCGCCAACCTGAACACGACGCTCAACCCGAAGGCACAGGCAGCCGCCGTGAAGGCGCTGGGCAAACAGCAGGGTGCCGCCATCGCGATCGACTACACAACCGGCGAGATCCTGGCGCTGGCCTCGACCCCCACCTACGACCCGAACCTGCTGGCCACCCAGGACACGTCGGCGGAGAAAGCGAACTGGGACTCCCTTCTGAACAATTCGGAAGAGCCACTGAAGAACCGGGCCGTCCGCGAGGTCTTCCCACCCGGGTCGACCTTCAAGCTGGTGACGTCCGCGGCGGCCCTGGAGTCGGGATACGCGCCGGACACCGTCGTCGCCGCACCGAACACGTACCAGCTGCCGGGCTCCAGCCACTCCGTCGGGAACTCGACGAACTGCGGCGGCACCGAGATCACGCTGGAGCATGCGCTGGCGACGTCCTGCAACACCACGTTCGCGAAGCTGGGCGTGGACCTGGGCAAGGACAAGATGGTGGACATGGCCAAGAAATTCGGCTTCAACGCGGAACCGGGCATCGACCTGCCGGCGTCGACGTCGAGGTTCCCGGAGCAACTGGACGCGGCGCAGCTGGGCCAGTCGAGCATCGGGCAGTATGAGGTGGCCGCCTCACCCCTGCAGATGCTGATGGTCGCCTCCGCCATCGCCAACGACGGGGTGCTGATGAAACCCCACCTGGTCAAGAGCGTCACCGGCAGCGACCTGAAGGTGATCCAGACGGTGCAGCCTGAGCAGATGAGCCGCCCGATTGGCGAGGGCACCGCCAAGCAGCTCAAGCAGATGATGGAAAATGTGGTGAGCGACGGCACCGGCTCACCCGCGGACATCAGTGGCCTGACGGTCGGGGGCAAGACCGGTACCGCCCAGTCCGATCCGAACCGTCCGCCCTATGCGTGGTTCGTCGGCTATGCTTCCGAACCGCATGTCGCCGTCGTGGCCTTCGTGCAGAGCACCGCGGTCTCGCGCGACGACATCTCTGGCGGCAAGGTCGCTGCGCCGATTTTCAAAGCCGTAGTGGAGGCCGTCAAATGAGGACGGGCGAAAACTGGATCGATGGGCCACAATGGTTCTCGATCAATCGAAAGGACCAGTGCGATGACTGAGCGAGGCACCCTGCTGGGCGGGCGCTACGAGCTCGATCAGATTATCGGGCGTGGCGGCATGGCAGAGGTCTGGCGTGCCCGTGACCTCCGTCTCATCCGCGACGTGGCCATCAAGCGCCTGCGCATCGACCTGGCCAGCGATCCCACGTTCCAGGCCCGGTTCCGCCGCGAGGCCCAGTCCGCGGCGGGCCTGAACCACCCGAACATCGTCGCCGTCTACGACACCGGCGAGGAGCGGGACACCAAGTCCGATGTCATGGTGCCGTACATCGTGATGGAGCTCGTCGAGGGTGTGACGCTGCGCGAGGTGCTGCGCGACGGCCGCAAGATCGTGCCGAACCGGGCGCTGGAGTTCACAGCCGGGGTGCTCGACGCGCTGTCCTACAGCCACCGTGCCGGGATCATCCATCGCGACATCAAACCGGCAAACGTGATGCTCACCCCCGCGGGGACAGTGAAGGTGATGGACTTCGGCATCGCCCGCGCCGTCGCCGACACCTCCGCGACGATGACGCAGACAGCCGCCGTGATCGGCACCGCCCAGTATCTGTCGCCGGAGCAGGCGCGCGGCGAGAAGGTCGACCAGCGTTCGGACCTGTACTCGGTGGGCTGCTTGCTCTACGAGCTGCTGTGCTCGGAGCCGCCGTTCAAGGGGGACTCCCCCGTCTCCGTCGCCTATCAGCACGTCCGGGAGACGCCCGTACCACCCAGCCAGCGTGACCCCGAGGTGACCCCGGCGATGGACGCCATCGCTTTGAAGGCGCTGGCCAAGTCGCCTGCAGACCGCTACCAGGACGCCCGCGAGTTCCGCGAGGACATCCTGCGGGCCCTGAACGGGCAGCCCGTGATGGCAGCCTTCTCCTCCCCCACTGAGATGCCGACCACGGTGATGCCGTCCTCCGCGCGGCGCGCCGCCCCGACCACCGCGATGCCGGCGGCGGCCGACAGTCCAGCGGACACCTCCGTGAACGGTGCGGTGGACACCCTGGAGGATGAGGACCAGCAGAAGAAGCGCAAGAGGCTCGTGGTCACGCTCTCAGTCCTGGCCGGACTGCTGGTGATCGCGCTCGCCGCCACCGCCTACATGGTCTTAGCCAACCCCGGTGCTCCCCGGCAGGTGACGGTGCCGAATGTCGTCGGGTCGGACCAGGCCACCGCGGAGAGCGCTCTGAAAGAGCAGGGCTTCGCCCCGAAGGTGGAGAACGTCGAGTCCGACGACGCGAACAAGGGCAGGGTCACGGCAAGCGACCCGGCCTCCGGCACCCAGGCCGCGTTCGGCAGCACGGTGACCTTGAAGGTCGGGCAGGGACCGACTCAGCTTGAGATTCCCTCCGATCTGAAGGGCAAGTCCTTCGACGACGCCAAGTCACAGCTCCAGAAGGCGGGTTTCACGGGCAAGATCACCAAAGAAGACATGAAACCGGCAGATGAGGCCGCCGATGCCGTGAAGGGGCAGGTGCAGGAGAGCGATCCCGTTCTAGGTCAGAAGGCCGCGCCCGACCACGACATCACCCTGAAGGTCGCGACGGGAACCTCCCCGGTGCCGGATTTCACCGGCAAGACCCTGGACGAGGCCCAGAGCCTGGCCACGAATGCGGGTTTCCAGGTGACGCTAAAGAGCTCGGAGGGCGAGACCAGCCAGCAGGATGCGGGGAAGGTCTTCAAACAGAGTCCCGACGAGGGAACCGCCCTGGACCGCAAGACGGGGAAGATCACCGTCACCATTGCAAAGGCAGCCCCCACGACCGCCAAGGTGCCGAACATGATCGGCATGGATGAGAGCCAGGCACAGCAGGCATTCAAGAGCGCTGGTTTCTCCCGGCCGCTGCGGATCAGGCAGGTCGAGCAGGCTGGGCAGCAGACCTATGGCCGGGTGAGCGAGCAGAAGCCCCTAGCAGACACCGAGCTGCCCAGGAACACCGAAGAGGTGGAGGTGACCATCCCGATCCAGCCGGCCCAGAACTCGCAAGAGCCTACCCAGACGCCGAGCTCACCACTGTCACCACTGCCGTCCCCGTCGCCGTCGCCGAAGCGCTGACTGGTGGGAAGCATCCAGGCGCCACCACCCGCGGACATGCTCACGTGAGGCAAACGCTGCCGTTCCCGGACATTTTTCGTAAGTCTCGTCGCGCTCTGTACAGAAACGATTGAGTTCGGGTAGGGTCCACCAAAAGCGCATCGATCCACAACGTAACTAAGGGAGGGTGGTGGGTTGTGCGATACGTTGTCAGCGCTATTTTGGCTGCCGCGATTTTCTTCTCCGGCGTTACCCATGCCTGAAGTTCAGTACCGAAGCGTTGCGATCGCTGTCGCCCTCAAGACGACGGTGATCGCCACGGTTCTGGTCATCCTAGGGCTTTCCGGTTGGGCTCCGTGGCTCCGGTTGATCGGTTCCGGGGTCGGGCTGGTGGTGGTCGCGGTGTTTGCCTCCTGGTACACCGACCGACAGCAGAGGTCCTTGAGGCGTGGCGAGAGGATCGTCTTCTCGCTCGGTATCGGCCTCGCCGTGTGTCTACCGTTCATCGGGCACGAGCACTTCTGGTTCCTCGTCAGCCTGGGCGCCCTCGGTACGGTCATCTCAGCGGTCTGGGGAAAGTGGATCTCCCGACCTGCTGACCGCAACGCCTAAGGCCCCTTCTTGCTAGGACAGCGCTGTGGTCGCCAAGGGGGCGAAACCCGCGGCGCGCTCTGGCGCGTCGGTGTCGCCGCAGGTCACCAGCCAGTTGGCGAGCATCTGGTAGCCGCCCTCGGTGAGCACCGACTCGGGGTGGAACTGCACGGCCTCCATCGGCCATTCACGGTGCCGGACCGCCATGATGACGCCCGACTCAGTGCGTGCCGTCACCTCCAGCTCAGCTGGCATAGTGTCCTCGACGGCGGCCAGCGAGTGGTAGCGGGTGGTGTTGATCGGCGACGGCAGCCCGGCGAAGATTCCCTGGCCGTCGTGGCTCACGGGCGACACCTTGCCGTGCAGTAACTCGCTGGCGCGGCCGACGACGCCGCCGAGGGCCACCACCATCGCTTGGAGTCCGAGGCATACCCCGAACAGCGGCGTGCGATCCCCGACCTGCCGGATGACGTCGACGCACACCCCGGCGCGCTCCGGGGTGCCCGGCCCGGGTGAGAGCAGCACCCCGTCGAAGGCGTCCTCCCAGCCGGCTTCGGCGAACCTCGGGTCGTCGTTGCGCCACACCTGCGTGCTGGCCCCGATCTGGGCCAGGTAGGAGACGATGTTGTAGACGAACGAGTCGTAGTTGTCGATGACGAGGATGCGTGCCACGGGCGCAATTCTGTCACGCGGAGGCGGCCGGCACGCTGCCCCACCCCTGTTATGGGCCAACCGGCGACACGGGCCTGGTGAAATTTCCGCCACCTTGCGCATCGTGCCGGCACACCGCGATGTTGCTGTCCCTTGCCTTGTCATTCCCCCATTGCCCGGCGATGCCCCGTCGAGGCGGCCGATCCCGCCCCGTAGCAGGTCCTCTGCTGAAAACGGCTATGACCCCCCAAACACGTAGGTTTTCCTCTATGGTAAGTGGGAATGCAGTCCGTGAGGAAAGCTAAGGAGAACGATGAAGTTCAAGTCCAAGGCAGTCGTGTTCATGGCGGCTGCCGCTCTGATTGCCCCGGGACTGGCGGCATGCTCGTCAGGTCCGGGGCAGCAGACCACGTTGACATGGTTCATCAACCCCGATAGCGGTGGGGCGTCGCCGACCGGCGGCGGACAGGCGCAGCTGGCGGCCGAGTGTTCCGCGGCCTCGGGTGGTGAATACTCCATCAGGGTAGAGCAGCTGCCCAATGAGGCGTCGGACCAGCGGCAGCAGCTGATCCGCCGTCTCGCAGCTCACGACAGCGGGGTCGACATCATGAGCCTCGACCCGGTCGTCGTCCCCGAGTTCGCTGAGGCCGGCTATCTCGTCGACGTCCCCGACCAGTACCGGCAGGACTTCACCGCGGACCGGGTCCAGGGTGCGCTGGATGCCTCGCACTGGAAGGGGAAGCTGGTCGCGGCACCGTTCTGGGCCAACACCCAGCTGCTGTGGTATCGCAAGTCCGTCGCCGAGAAGGCCGGGCTCGACATGAGCGGTCCCGTCACCTTCGACCAGGTCATCGCCGCCGCTCAGGCCACGGGCAAGGACATCGCGCTGCAGGCCAAACGCTACGAGGGCTACACCGTCTTCATCAATGCGCTCGTGGCCAGTGCCGGCGGATCGATCATCGAGAACGAGGGGGCGGCCGCCGCCGACACCCAGCTGGGGCTCGACACGCCAGCCGGCAAGCGGGCCGCGACGCTGATCTCCAGCCTCGCCCGGTCCGGGTCCGTCGGGCCGGCGCTGTCGTCGATGAACGAGACCAACGCGCTCAACATGTTCCAGGACGAGAGCACCTCGGGGTTCATGCTGAACTGGCCCTACGTCTACGCGGCCATGAAGGGCAACGACGTGCCGTTCATGGACGACATAGCCTGGACGACCTATCCCCGGGTGGATGCGGATAAACAGTCGGCTCCCCCATTCGGCGGGATCGAGCTCGGGGTGAACTCGGCCTCCCAGAAACCGGACCTGGCGTGGAAGGCGATCCAGTGCATCACGACCGAGGACCATCAGAAGGCCTACATGATGGGGACCGGCAACCCTGCGTCCCGGGCCGCGGTCTTCGAGAACGCCGAGATACGTGAGCAGTTCCCGATGGCCGACGCCATCAAGGACTCCCTCAACGCGGCGGTGCAGCGCCCCCGGACCGCCTACTACGGCGACCTCTCGACGGCCATCCAGCGCACCTGGTCGCCGCCTGAGGCCGTGGACCCGGAGCGGACACCCCGCGAGTCCACCGAGCTGATCATGAAGGTTCTCAAGGGGGAGGCCCTGCTGTGAGCGCCACCACGACCCGTAGCGGCAGGCCACGGCTGTCAGACCGCGCGAAAGAGGAACGCAGGCTCGGCTGGAAGCTGGCCGGACCAGCGTTCGTGATCATGATCCTGGTGACCTTCTACCCGATTCTCCAGGCCGTCTACACCTCGCTGTTCCAGTACCGGCTCACCGACCCGGGCAGCAGGCAGTTCGTGTTGTTCGAGAACTACCTGATCGTTCTGCGCGACCCGCTGTGGTGGCAGGCGTTCGGAACTACGGCTCTGATCACCGTGGTCACGGTGGTGGTCGAGCTCGTTCTCGGGTTCCTGATCGCCCTGGCGATGGCCAAGGTCCTCGACGGACGCGGGCTGCTGCGCACCATCGTGCTGATCCCGTATTCGATCATCACCGTGGTCTCGGCGTTCTCCTGGCTCTACGCCTTCGCCACCGACACCGGATTCGTCGATCCGCTGCTGAACAGCCTGACCTTCGGGATCTTCCCGAAGGACTTCGACTGGTTCGGCGACTTCTGGGCCTCCATGGTGCCGATCTGCGTATCCGAGATCTGGAAGACCACCCCCTTCATGTCGCTGCTGCTGCTGGCCGGCCTGACCCAGATCGACTCGGCCATGGAGGAGGCCGCGATCGTCGACGGCGCCACCTGGGGCGAGCGGATGCGGCGCGTGGTGCTGCCGAACATGAAGTCGGCGATCATGGTGGCGCTGCTGTTCCGCACCCTCGACGCCTTCCGCATCTTCGACAACATCTTCATCATGACCGGCGGCAGCCACGACACGGCCTCGCTGTCGCTGGTCGCCTACAACCAGACCATCTCGCGCACAGAGGTCGGACTCGGCTCCGCGGTCTCGGTGCTGCTGTTCCTGTGCGTGGTCGTCATCGCGGTGATCTTCGTCAGGGGCTTCCGCGTCGATCTCGCCCAGGGAAGGAGGTGAGGCGGGTATGACTCGCGAAATCACCATTGGACAGCGGCTCTGGCAGATCGCCGGCAGCATCGCGATCATCATCTACACAATCGTTCCGCTGCTGTGGATCGTGAACCTGTCGCTCAAACCGGGATCCGAGCGGGCCGACGGCAATTTCTGGCCAGTCCATCCCACCCTGGAGAACTACGAGCTGATCTTCACCGGCGGCGCCCGGGACCTGTTCCTGCCCGCGCTGTTCAACTCCGCGCTGGTCACGGTCATCGCGACGATCATCGCTGTGATCCTGGCTACCTTCTGCGCCTATGCGATCGCCCGGCTCGACTTCCCCGGCAAGCGGCTCATCCTCGGCACCGCGCTCACGGTGTCCTTCTTCCCCGTGATCTCACTGGTCACCCCCTTGTTCGACCTGTGGCGCCAGATTCACCTGTTCGACACCATCCCAGGCCTGGTGCTGCCCTATCTGGTCCTGACGCTGCCGCTGTCGATCTGGACCCTGTCGGCCTTCTTCCAGCAGATCCCGTGGGAGATGGAGCAGGCCGCGCAGGTGGACGGCGCCAGCAGCTGGGAAGCCTTCCGCAAGGTGATCGTGCCGCTGGCCGCACCCGGGGTGTTCACCACCGCGATCATCGCCTTCTTCACGGCGTGGAACGACTTCGTCTTCGCGATCTCACTGACCAGCGACAAAGCCCGCACCGTCCCCGCGGCGCTGGCCTTCTTCACCGGCGCCAGCCAGTTCGAGTCGCCCACCGGCGCGATCTGCGCCGCGGGCGTCGTGGTGACGGTGCCCGTGGTCGTTCTCGTCCTCATCTTCCAGCGCCGCATCGTCTCCGGCCTCACCTCTGGTGCCGTCAAGGGCTGAACCCCGACTAGGAGAGCAAACAGTTATGGCCAACATCACCCTCAAGAACATCGTCAAGGAGTACGGCGACGGTTTCAAAGCCGTCAATGACATCAGCCTGGACATCGCCGACGGCGAGTTCATGATCTTCGTCGGCCCATCGGGCTGCGGTAAGTCGACGACCCTGCGGATGATCGTGGGGCTGGAGGACATCACCTCCGGCGAGCTGCAGATCGACGGGCAGCGGGTCAACGACCTGGCCCCCAAGGACCGCAACCTCGCCATGGTTTTCCAGAACTATGCCCTATACCCGCACCTGACCGTCCGGGAGAACATCGCCTTCCCGCTGCGGCTCAACCGCAACAAGGTCGACGAGGAGGAGATCCGCCGCCGCGTCGACCAGGCCGCCGACCTGCTGGAGCTCAACGAGCACCTGGAACGCAAACCGGCGAACCTGTCGGGTGGCCAGCGGCAGCGCGTCGCGATGGGCCGCGCGATCGTCCGGGAGGCCGACGCGTTCCTCTTCGACGAGCCGCTCAGCAACCTCGACGCCAAGCTGCGCGGCCAGATGCGCACCGAGATCGCCCGGCTGCAGCGCCGGCTGGGCATCACAACGATCTACGTCACCCACGACCAGACCGAGGCCATGACCCTGGGCGACCGGGTCGCCGTGCTGAAACGCGGGCTGCTGCAGCAGTGCGCCTCGCCGCGGGAGCTGTATGAGGAGCCAGCGAACCTGTTCGTCGCCGGGTTCATCGGGTCACCGCCCATGAACTTCCTTCCCGCCACGGTTCACGAGGACCACCTGGAGCTCCCGATGGTCAACGCCCCCATCCCGGAGAGTGCCCGTGAGGAGCTGGCGGGCAAGAAGGTCGTCATCGTCGGCCTACGTCCTGAGCACATCAAGGACGCCGACGCCACCCCACCACCCGAGGGCGCGGTGTCTTTCACCTCGGTCGTCGACGTCACCGAGTGGCTCGGCAACGAGCAGTACGCCTACGTCCCATTCCAGTCCGACCCCTCGGTGCAGAGCACCCTGGAGGAGCTGGACCGGGACCTCGACGGCGAGGGCATGCGCACGCAGTTCGTCGTCAACCTCGACCCCAGGTCCCAGGTCCTGGAGGGCGAGGAGGCCGAGCTGTACTTCATGCCGGAGTCCATGATGGTCTTCGACCCCGAGTCCGGCCGCAACCTGACCCGGGACGAGGAGAACGCCAAACGCATCGCCGAACGCTCGGAGGCCGCTAGGAAGCGCGCCCTGGAACGGGCAAAGGACTAGCGCCCCGCCATAGCGAACGCCCAGCCTGCCGGTTCACCCGGCGGGTTGGGCGCTTTTGCTGGCCCTATCGCCGTTTCGCTGGCTCTATTCGCATTTGCTGGCGTCACAGCACAGGCAAACGTGAATAAGGCCAGCAAACCCAGATCAGGACCAGCAAACCGGACTGCTGGAAGGGGCCGCTAGCTGCGCTTGGCGTGGGTCACTCTCAAGGCGCCCTGGAAGGCGGGAAGCGACAGGGACGACTCTTTGGCCACGCTGTATCCCAGGCCGTAGGCGTCGGCGTACTGCCGGTAAACGATCAACGCCCGGGAGGACTCCAGGGCGGTGCTCATCCGGTCGCCGGGGCCGATGGCCTCTATGACGTAGGGCGGGGCGTAGGGAATGCCGTGCAGGATCACGGAGTTGCCGACGCATTTGATCCCGGAGGTGGAGATGATCCGCTGCCCCTGGATGCTGACTGCCTCCGCTCCGCCCTTCCAGAGGGCGTTCACGACGGCCTGGATGTCCTGCTGGTGGACCACCAGGGCGTCGTCGTCGACTCCCGCGGGTTTCACGTCGGCGGGGGCGTCGGTGAGCGTCACGCGCAGGCCGGGACCGGCGACGGGGGTCGTCGAGGCCTGTTCCGCCGCTGTCCTCTGCTGCTGTTCCAGTTCCGGGGACGCGCCCTGCTGATGTCCGAGGGCGTCCAGCTCGGACCGGACCTTGCTGACGTCGCGGCTCAGTTGCTCGTTGCGCTGCGCCTGCGTTGCGATCAAGCCGCGCAGCGAGGTGTTGCGGTCGGAGCGCAGGTCGGTGCCGCGGGCGGCGAACGCAGAGGCGGTGAGCATCGTCCCGGCCAGGATGCAGATCACCCCTGTGCCGACCCGGCCCCGCAGACTCCGGGGCTGCCCTTCACCGCGGGGACGCCTGATGCGCCTCAGGAGACGGAGCAGTCGACCGTTTTTCATGGGCCAACCCTACGCGGCCCGCGGCACCGGATGTGTTCCCATGCGTGTGACTCCACTACCCTTGGCACGAGGAGATTGAAAGGAGGGGCGCGGTGCCCGAGTCCAAGGTGCGCAAGGAAGCCAAGAGCAAGACGCGCAAAGAGCAGGCCGAGGAGCTGGCGAAGGCTCGCAAGGAGCGTACGGAGCGCAAGCGCATCGCCTCTGGGACGGAACGCCGGTGGGTGCCGTGGCTCTTTTGCATCGTCGGGCTGCTGGGTGTGATGTGGATGGTGACCTGGAATCTGGCTGGCACCTACATCGGTTTCATGCGGTCGCTGGGCGAATGGAACATCCTGATCGGCCTCGGGTTGATCATCTCGTCGTTCATGCTGGCGACGCTCTGGAAGTGACCTGATGGGCTGGCAGCACGTCGTCGGTTCGTTCGACGCCGTGATCCTGGACCATGACGGCACCATCGTCGACTCACACGCGGCTATGCTCCGCGCCTACACCACTTGGGCTGAGGAGTTCGACGTCGATCTGGAGAAGCTTCCCGCGTATCTGGGCATGCCCAGCCGGGCCTTGACGGAGACGCTGGTCGCGGAGGACCGCTGGTCGGCGGCGGCGATTCGCATCGAGGACTTGGAGGTCACCGACACCGCGGGGGTCGCGGCCATGCCGGGTGCCGCGGAGACGCTGCGCGTGCTGCCCACCGGCGCGGTGGCGGTCGCGACGTCCTGCACACGGCGTCTGCTCGACGCACGGATGGCTGCGGCGGGCCTGCCGCAACCCCAGGTGGTCGTCACCCGCGACCAGGTGGCCAACGGCAAACCCGCTCCTGACTCCTTCCTGCTGGCCGCCGAACAACTCGGCGTGGAGCCGTCGCGGGCTCTCGTGGTGGAGGATTCGCTCGCCGGGATCGCAGCCGCCCGGGCCGGCGGCTTCCCCGTCCTCGGGATCCTCAGCACCCACTCCCCCGATGTCCTGCACGCCGACGTGCACGTGCCAGACCTGTCCCAGGTGACGTGGGAGGTCACGCACGACGGCATCCGGGCCGTGGTCGCCTGGGGTAGCGACTGATCGCTAAGCCACATAGTCACCCGTTAAGTTCTGAAGATCTTCTACCGCTTTCCCGCTTGCTATATGAGGGGTGACGGTGCCTGCGGGAATTCCTATGGGTGGTGCTGGTGTTCCGATATTCACCGTCGTCGGCTGGGTGTGGTGGTGGGGCGGCTGTTACGGTCGGGGATGGTGACCACGTGGGCTTCGATCACATTCACCTCCAGCTGAGACGACAACTCAAGCTTGATGGTGCCGGTTTGCCCCATCCCGGACCAGACAACAGTCCAATAACTAGTCGCCGTCACCGTATACGTGCCACGCTTGGGGTACTGGTAGCCGCAGAACGGTGACGCCTCATCCCGAGTCTTGTTCGCCGGATGCGGTATTCCCTTCCCACACATCTTGTGGTGGCCATCGCCCATATCCCAGTCCAGGCGAGTGACGCTGACGGTAGCGGTGACGCTGTAGCCGTCCTGGGAGGCGGTCTTGACGATCGGCCCCCAGGTGTTGGGGGCGGGATCAGTAACCCACAGCCAGTTACGCCACCCCACCAAAGTGTGGCGGCCGGGGAAGCCCTCAATCCGATCCGGCCACATCCCCATCCCCACCGGCCGCAACTCCATGCGTTCTACCGCGATTTTGGCTAAATCCGCAGGATCCGGGGGCTGGGCTTCTTCAGGGCCGGGTGCCCAATAATTGTAGGGAGAGTTCCCAGCGACATTACAGCTCATCACCACCCCGCCACTGTGCCCGGTCCAGATCGGATCCGTTTTCGGTGGCTGCGGATCAGCCGGCCTGACATAACACATATGCTCAAGATCCCACTGCCCACCATCAATACGGCAAGGAACCTCAGTCTTACCGTCATAGTGATAACACTTCTGCTCCCCCGACCCCCCAGAACCCCCAGACTGCGAACCACCAGACCCACCCGAATGCCCCGGAACCCCCACCTCAAGCTCACAAACACCATACCTGCCCACCTCTGTGCAGCGGATTTCAGCGTTTGCTTGGGTAAAAGGCAGTTGGATTGCGATCAATAAAAAGGCTATTAAGAGACTTAGCTTCTGGCACATGATTAGCATCCTGAACTTGCTTCGCTAGTAATAGCACCGATCAGCCACACCGTCGCCGGCTTGACCACCTGAATCTGCCAAGCCACGGTCCGTGGGCGAACAGGGTTCAAAACTTTCTCACTAGTCTTTGAATCGATAATTTCTACTTCCCTGCTGTCGGTACAGGGAAGCCTATTCATAGGGTGGCTGATAAACAGTAAAACTCCTTGTCAGGGCAGGTTGACTGCGGTTGTGAATAAGCCTCAGGCTTGGATTTCTACCATTTGAGAATCATCTACCTCAGTTGCTTCCGCAGCTCCTTTGATATGCACCTTAATGACTCCTGTCTGCACCCAGCCTTTGCTGCGATACTCACCAACTTGCCGCGTATCGAGTATCTGGCTCTGCCCCGTAGTGATATCCGCCAATGGCTGAATCGAAGCCTCCGGATTCGTGCTCACCTCATCAAGGATCCGGAAATACTCAATCACCCGATCAGCAGCCTCCTGCTGCTCCGGACTGAACGTCTCCGACGGCTGCGGAGACGGTGATGACGACGGACTAGGAGAAGCAGACGACGCCGACGGCGACGGCGCCACCATCGTCGTCCTCCCCCACGGCGAAGGACTCTTCGAAACCCCAGACGACCCACCACAACCCGAGAGCACAAACATCACGGGAAACGCAACCACAACCGCAGCAATCCGCATCTCTTGCCGAACCATCACCCACACCTCCATTGGTGCACCACAACTCATCCCACCCCCGGAATAGGGGCCGTGAGAATGATCCTAAACACAAACCACCCACCACGGCAGAGGTTTCAGGAATTTCTGACAGCAATCCTGATTTGCACCTTCCTGACCCTGCTGGTCCGTGATTTCAGAACGATGGAAAGACGGCAGGGACTCGGCCTAGATCTGGCAACACCGGCCACAGCCACGTTCGCTCAGCTGTCTCTTCGACGAGACCCACGCAGGGACCTCGTGTTGACTCAGCGCATTCCCGCGACCTATGGTCGGGAGCCATGGAGCACCCCCGCATGATGCAGCTTGGCGCGCACTTCACCGCCTCTGCCTGCCGGTGTCTCCCTGCGGCCTGGCAGCTCTGACGCGCCTGACCCCTGGACCGGTTCAGTCCCGCGTCCCCACCGATCACAGCAAGTCCCTGCGTGAGGACTGCCTCCTTACGACGCCTCGCCTCGGTCAGCGATCTCAAACCCTTTGACAAGGAGCAATCATGTCCATCTCCCGTCGTCACATCCTTGGTGGCGCACTCGCGTCGCTGTCCCTGGCTCTCACGGCATGCTCCGGCGCCTCCCCAGACCCATCCCCTGCGGGTTCAGGGAACGGCAGTTCCGGCGCGGCCGGCAACGGGCAGTTCCGCACCCTGGAGCAGATCAAGTCCTCCGGGACCGTCCGGATCGGAGTCTTCAGCGACAAGGCCCCCTTCGGCTACGTCGACACCGACGGCAAACCCGCGGGCTACGACGTGGTCTATGCAGAGCGGATCGGCAAGGACCTCGGGACGCAGGTGGAGTATGTGCCCGTCGAGGCTGCCTCCCGGGTCGAGTTCCTGCAGACCGCGAAGGTGGACATCATCCTGGCGAACTTCACCGTCACACCAGAGCGCAAGGAGAAGGTGGATTTCGCCAACCCCTACATGAAGGTGGCACTCGGTGTCGTCTCCCCCGACTCTGCCCTGGTCAGCGAGGCATCGCAGCTGTCCGGCAAGAAGATCATCGTGGTCAAGGGCACCACAGCCGAGACCTGGCTGACCAAGAACCATCCGGAGCTGGAGCTGGACAAGTACGAGCAGTACAACGACGCCACCAGCGCCCTCGCTGACGGACGTGGTGACGCCTGGGTCACCGACAACACCGAGGCCCTGGCCTGGGCGCTCGCCAGCAACGGGTTCACCGCGGGCATCACGAACCTCGGTGATCCCGACTCCATCGCCGGGGCCGTCACTAAGGGCAACGAGACGCTGCTGGCCTGGCTCAACGAGCAGCTGGTCACTCTCGGCAAGGAGCAGTTCTTCCACGCCGACTTCGAGCAGACGCTGCGCCCCGTCTATGGCGACTCGGCCTCTGTGGACGAACTGGTGGTCGAGGGAGGCCAGCTCTGAACACGAGCATCGGCCAGGAGAGCCAGGCATGAACTGGGGCATAGTCTTCAGGTCGCTGCCCACCTACGCAGAGGCGGCGCTGCTCACGGTCCGGGTGGCGCTGTTCGGCATCGCCGGAGCCCTGCTGGTGGGAATGTGCTGTGCCGTCGCACAGCACTTCCGCCTTCCCGTGGTCCGTCAGGTGGCCGCGGCTTACATCGAGATCTCACGCAACACCCCGCTGCTGGTTCAGCTCTTCTTCCTCTACTACGGATTGCCAAAGCTCGGGGTGAGGCTGGACCAGGAGCTCTGTGCCATCATCGGGCTGGCGTTCCTGGGCGGCAGTTTCATGGCCGAGACCCTGCGCAGCGGGCTGGACTCGGTGGAACCGATCCAGCTGCAGTCATCCCTCAGCCTGGGACTGACGCCCTGGCAGGCGATGCGTAGGGTGGTGCTCCCGCAGGCTGTCGCGATCAGCATGCCCGGAATCACGGCGAACCTGGTGTTCCTGGTGAAGGAGACCTCGGTGGTGAGCATCATCGCCCTTCCCGACCTGGTGTTCAAGGCGAAAGAGCAGATCGGTTCGTATTACCAGACCTCCGAGGCGCTGCTGCTGCTGGTGGTCTTCTACCTGGTCATCCTACTGCCCGTCTCGCTGGGCGCCGGTTTCCTGGAAAGGAGGCTGCGACGTGCAACGTTCGGGAATTGAGCTGCTGTTCCAGGGGCAGAACCTCGTCCGTCTGCTCGGGGGACTGTGGGTCAGTGCGTCCATCGCCCTGATCGCCATGGCTCTGTCCATCGTTCTCGGCATCGGCCTGGGGATCGTCATGACCTCACGGAACTGGCTGGTCACGCTGCTCACCCGCAGCTACCTGGAGGTCATCCGGATCATGCCGCAGATCGTGCTGCTGTTCCTGGTGTTCTTCGACCTGGCCCGCTACCTCGGGATCAACCTCGACGGGCAGGCCGCCGCCATCGTCGTCTTCACCCTGTGGGGCACGGCCGAGATGGGTGATCTGGTGCGCGCAGCCATCACCTCGATCCCGCGGCACCAGTACGCCAGCGCCCAGGCGCTGGGCTTGACGCCGTGGCAGACACAGCGTCATGTCGTGCTGCCTCAGGCGGCCCGCCGCCTGCTGCCGACCACCATCAACCTGACCAACCGGATGATCATGACCACTCCCCTGGTTGCCCTGATCGGCGTGGTCGAGGTGCTGAAGGTGGGTCAGCAGATCATCGACTCCAACCGTTTCAACTACCCAGACGGTGCCCTCTGGATCTACGGCACCGTGCTGATCATGTATTTCGTCGTCTGCTTCCCCATCTCGTGGGCGGCACGGCGTCTTGAGAGGAAGTGGGCCACCACATGACCCCGATGCTGCGGCTCTCCGGTGTGGAGAAGGACTATGGGAAGGTCCGGGCGCTGAACGGAATCGACCTAGAAGTGGCGCCCGGCGAGGTGATCGCCATAGTCGGCCCGTCCGGCTGTGGCAAGTCGACGCTGCTGCGGTGCCTGAACGGCCTGGAGGAGATCACGGGCGGCCAAATTGAGCTGGACGGCACAGTCATCACCGGACCTGGAACGGGCTGGACCGAGGTACGGCAACGTGTCGGGATGGTCTTCCAGAGCTACGAGCTGTTCCCGCACCTCAACGTCCTGGACAACCTCCTGCTGGGACCGCGCCTGGTGCAGAAGAGGAACCAGGATCAGGCCGGGGAGGAGGCGCTGAGGCTCCTGACGCGCGTCGGTCTGGCGGAGAAGGCCAAGGCCCTGCCACGTGAGTTGTCTGGAGGCCAGAAACAGCGGGTCGCGATCGTGCGGGCGCTGATGATGCACCCGGAGATGCTGCTTCTCGACGAGATCACTGCATCCCTGGACCCGGAGATCGTCCGCGAGGTCCTGGACGTGGTGCTAGAGCTGGCCGCCGATGGCATGACCATGCTGATCGTCACCCACGAGATGCCGTTCGCGCGCGCCATCGCCGACCGGGTGGTGCTCATGGATGCCGGACGGATAGTCGAGGTCGCCCCGCCGGAGAAGTTCTTCACCGCTCCTGAAACGGAGCGGGCGAAGGCCTTCCTGAAAACCTTTGAGTTCGACTCCGTTCACCGGCCTGGCAGCTGAGGTTTGCCGTCAGAGCGTCTCCCGCAAGGACCTCAGACGCGCCAGGGTGGCATCGCGTCCCAGGATCTCCATGGATTCGAACAGCGGCGGCGACACCTTCGCCCCCGTCAGGGCGACACGCAGCGGCCCAAAGGCGAACTTCGGTTTGATACCCAGTCCATCCACCAGCCTGGCGCGCAACGCGGCTTGAATCGATCTGGCATCGAAAGGAACCGTCTCCAGCACCTCGATCCCGGCGTCGAGAACCTCTGCGGCATTCTCCGGCAGCGAGGCACGGGCGGCGTCCTCGATCTCCACCTGGTCGGCGAACAGGAAACCCAGCTTCGGCAGGGCATCCCCGAGCAGCGTCATGCGCTCACTGACCAGCGGCACGGCCCGGCGCAGCACGTCGATGTCGATGGCCTCGTCCCAGTCGCCGCGTTCTGTGTGGAAGGCGACGATCCGTTCGGTCAGTTCGTCGGCACCGAGGGCGCGGATGTAGTGGCCGTTCAGCCAGTCCAGCTTCTTCACGTCGAAAACCGGGCCGGTGGTGTTGACCTTGTCCCAGGAGAAGTTTTCGACGAAATCCTCGAAGGTGGCCACCTCGGAGTCGTCATCGGCGGGCGGATAGCCGAGCAGTTGCAGGAAGTTGCGGACCGCCTCCGGCAGGTAGCCCTGTTCGCGGAACCACATCAGGCGGGCGGCCGGGTTGCGGCGCTTGGAGATCTTCGACCTGTCGGTGTTGCGCAGCAGCGGCATGTGTGCGTACTGCGGTTCTGGGAATCCCAGCCAGCGGTAGAGCAGCAGATGCTTCGGCGTGGAGCTGATCCACTCCTCACCACGCACCACCGTCGTGATGCCCATCAGGTGGTCATCGACGACCACCGCCAGGTGATAGGTAGGGAAACCGTCGGCCTTGAGGATCACCTGGTCGTCGGGGAAGGGAGCCCGCACCTGGCCGCGGATGATGTCGGTGAACGTGAGTGGCGCATCGTCGGGTACGAGCATGCGCACAACAGGAGTGTCGGTGAAACCAGGAAGTTTCGCGCGCTCCTCGCGGGTCTTGCCGAGGCACAGCCGGTCGTAGCCGGTTTTCGCCGCTTTGCTCTGGTCCTGTTCCTTGCGCAGGGCACTCAGCCGCTCAGAGGAGCACCAGCAGTAGTAGGCGTGCCCGTTGGCGATCAGCTGCTCCACAAAGGGCCGGTAGGCATCGAGACGCTCCGACTGCCGGTAGGGCCCGAAGTCGCCTCCCTTGCCCGGCCCCTCGTCAGGACCCAGCCCGAGCCATTCCAGGGTGTCGTGGATCTGCTGCTCGCTACCCTCGACGAGCCGGTTCTGATCGGTGTCCTCGATCCGCAACACGAAGGACCCGCCGGTCTTGGCCGCCCAGGCCTTGTCGAACAACGCCATAAAAGCGGTCCCGACGTGCGGGTCTCCAGTCGGAGAGGGGGCGACGCGGGTACGGGCAGGAGTCAGGTCAGTCATAGTGAGCCAAGCGTAACGGGCCCATCGCAGACAGGCCGAGCCAGCGAGCCAATACCTTGGAGATTCCGCCATGGCATTCTTGTCCTCATGCCCCGTCGCAAAACCGATCGCTCACGAGCGCTGGCGGCCTCGGAGTCCCTACCGGAAACCACGGAAGGTCCGTCCCCGGTCAGCCGTCACTTCACGTTCTGGCTGGATGAGGCATTCCGGGTCCCCGGCACCGGCATCCGGTTCGGTTTCGATCCGCTACTGACCTTCTTCCCAGCCGCCGGTAACGTCGTGGCGACAGCTCTGGGTGGGGTCGTGATCCTCGACGCGGTCCGCCTGCGCACCCCCATCCCGGTGCTCCTCAGAATGCTGGGCAACTATGCGATCAACTGGCTCCTCGGCTCCGTGCCCCTGATCGGCTCTTTCTTCGATGCCCTGTGGCGGTCCAACGTCAAGAATCTTGCCTTGCTGCGCCGCACGATCGAGAATCGTGAGCAGGTGCGCCGGGCGTCCATCAGCTACTGGCTGGTGGCTTTGGCGCTGGTGCTCGGCGTCACGGCGCTGCTGCTGATCATCCCCGTTGTGTTGCTGTTCTGGTTCTTCAACCTGTGGCTTGGAAGGTGATACCTTCGCCACCATGAGCGAACCGGGCGTCCCCAACAACTTCATCACCGAGGCAGTCCGCCGCGACAACGCGGCAGGCACCTATGGCGGCAGGGTTCAGACCCGGTTCCCACCCGAACCCAACGGCTTCCTGCACGTCGGCCACGCCAAAGCCATCGTCGTCGACTTCGGCACCGCTAAGGACTTCGATGGCACCTGCATGCTCCGCCTCGACGACACCAACCCGGAGACCGAGGAGGAGGCTTTCGTCAGCTCGATCGTCGAAGACATCGAGTGGCTGGGATACGAGCCCACGCAGATCCGGCATGCCTCCGACTACTTCGACACCCTTCATGACTGGGCTGTCCAGCTCATCGAGAAGGGCCTGGCCTATGTCGACGACCAGGACGGCGAGACAATCTCAGCGACCCGGGGGTCCTTCGGCACACCCGGCACAGATTCACCATTCCGCAACCGCAGCGTCGAGGAGAACCTCGACCTGTTCGCGAGAATGCGCGCCGGGGAGTTTCCCGACGGGTCGCGGGTGCTGCGTGCGAAGATCGACATGGCGCACGAGAACATGCAGTTACGTGACCCCGTGATGTACCGCATCCGCAATATCACCCACCACCGCACGGGCGAGGCCTGGTCGATCTACCCCACCTATGACTGGGCACACGGCCAGTCCGATGCCATCGAGGGCGTCACCCACTCGATCTGCACCCTCGAGTTCGAGTCACACCGCCCCCTCTACGACTGGTTCCTGGAACAGCTGGAGGTTGCTTCTCCCCCACGCCAGTACGAGTTCGCCCGCCTAGAGCTGACCCACACCATCACCTCCAAGCGACGCCTGGCGAAACTGGTCACGGACGGCGTCGTGGAAGGCTGGGACGATCCGCGCATGCCCACCATCCGGGGACTACGGCGCCGTGGTTATCCGGCCGCGGCCATCCGGGCCTTCTGCCGCGAGGTCGGCACCACCCGCACCAACTCCCGCAAGGCCATCGAGGAGCTAGAAAGCTACGTGCGCCGCGAGCTGAACGCTACGGCGCAGCGGCGCATGGCCGTCACCCGGCCTTTGAAGCTGGTCCTTGAAGACTGGCCCACCGACGCCGAAGGCAAACCCCTAGTCGAGTGGTTCGAGGTGGTCAATAACCCGGAGAATCCGGCCGACGGGACACGCCAGGTCCCATTCACCGGGGAGCTGTGGATCGAACAGGACGACTTCAAGGAGGTGCCGCCCCCGAAGTATTTCCGTCTCTCTCCCGGCCGCGAGGTGAGGCTGCGGGGCGCCTATCTGGTGACCGCACGTGAGGTGGTCAAAGACGCGAACGGGCGGGTCGTTGAGGTTCGTTGCAGCTTCGACCCCGACTCGCGCGGCGGCACCCCCGCCGACGGCCGTAAGGTGAAGTCGACGATGCACTGGGTGTCAGCCCAGCATGCCCTGGAGGCCACCGTCGCCCTGTACGACCGGCTGTTCACGACCGAGGCCCCCGGCGAACGCACCGGGGAGCCCCTGGACGACCTCAACCCCGAATCCCGCGAGCTCCTGACCAGCGCGAAGGTGGAACCCGCCCTCGGCGATGCCGCCCCGGGCGAGGTGGTGCAATTCGAGCGGCTCGGCTATTTCGCCACCGACGACCGGACCCCAATGCTGTTCCACCGGACCGTTGGCCTGCGGGACGAGTGGGCCAGCATACAGAAACGAGGCTGACAGCTACCTCACAGGCATCAGCGGCTACGGTTGTCTGCATGCTGCCCGCCGACGACACCGCTACCGAAGTTGCCCTGGACCTGTTGCCGGTCCTCGGACACGCAGCCGCAGGCTTCCTGATCGGCATCCTGGTCTCCGTGGTCCTCACGATCATCATGAGACAACTGGCTAGGCGTGATGAGAACCTGAGCTTCCTCAGTAGGAACCTGCGCCTGCCACAGCGGGTCATTCTGACAATCTTCGGCACTGGCATGGGTGTGCTGATCGCCAGCGCCCCCACCCCGTGGCAGGCCGCTCCATCCTGGCGGGCCAACTTCCAGCAGGTCTTCCTCATCGTGATGATCTTCGCGGCCGCCTACGGAGTGACGGGGATCATCAAGACCGTCGAGGATGCCGTCATCGCCCGCAAGCGAAACGCCCGGGAGACCCCCCAGTTCCGGCGCATCCGGACCCAGATGCAGGTGATCACGAGAGTCCTGATCGGCGTGGTGTGGATCGCCGCCGCCGCTGGGGCCCTCCTCACCTTCGACCAGTTCCGGGCCATCGGGGCCTCGCTGCTGGCATCCGCAGGCCTGGCCTCGCTGGTCGCCGGCCTCGCCGCACAGTCGTCGCTCACGAATATCTTCGCGGGAATCCAGATCGCCTTCACCGGTTCCCTCAAGGTCGGCGACATCGTGGTCGCCGATGAGAACTACGGCACCATCGAGGAGATCACCCTCACCTACATCGTCCTCAAAGGATGGGATGAGCGGCGCTGGATCGTCCCCTCAACGCTTTTCACCACGAAAACCTTCGAGAACTGGACCAGGGAAGAACCTAAACGGATGGGGACCATCGAGTTCGACCTGGACTGGCTGGTCCCCGTGGAGGCGATGCGGATCGAGCTGCTGCGCTTAGTCAAAACCACCGACCTGTGGGACGGCCGCACCGCCGGGCTCCAGGTCACGGACGCCACGGGCGGGTCGGTGCGGGTCCGGGCGGTCGTTTCGGCGGAGAACTCCAGCAAACTCTTCGACCTGCGCTGCCTGATCCGCGAACAGCTGATCAACTGGCTGCAGACTCAGGCGGTCTACGCCCTGCCACGCACCCGCCTGGAGCCAGAGACCGCGACCGCTCCCCCACAGGAGGAACGCGAGGACTTCGTCGAGCAGGTCAAGGCTGACTGGGAGGCGGAGCAGGCCGACGAGAAGGAGTCCCAGCTCCTGCCACCCTCTGATGGGGAGCACGCCCCAGAGGAGAACCATCAGCGCTCGGGCCGTCTCGGCTGGTTAAAGGCCTTCCGCCGGAGCCTCGGCTGACACAGGGCATGGAAAAAGGGGCCCGCACAACGGTGCGGGCCCCTTGAGATGCTGTCAGGCGAGGATCACTTGATGATCTTGGTCACCTTGCCGGCACCGACGGTGCGGCCGCCCTCACGGATAGCGAACTTGAGGTTCTCCTCCATGGCGATGGGCTTGTTCAGGTGGACGGTCATGTCGGTGTTGTCGCCGGGCATCACCATGTCGGTACCCTCCGGCAGCTGGACCACACCGGTGACGTCGGTGGTGCGGAAGTAGAACTGCGGGGAGTAGTTGGAGAAGAACGGCTTGTGACGGCCACCCTCCTCCTTGTTGAGCACGTAGACCGTGGCCTCGAAATCAGTGTGCGGAGTGGTGGAACCGGGCTTGATCACGACCATGCCGCGCTCCACGTCCTCCTTCTTCGTGCCACGCAGCAGCAGGCCGACGTTCTCACCGGCGCGACCCTCGTCGAGGATCTTCCGGAACATCTCCACACCGGTGACGGTGGTGGTCTGCTTCTCGGGACGGATGCCGACGAGATCGACGGTGTCGCCGGTCTTGACGATGCCGCGCTCGATACGACCAGTGATGACGGTGCCACGACCGGTAATGGTGAAGACATCCTCCACCGGCATCAGGAACGGCTTGTCAGTGTCGCGCTCGGGCTGCGGGATGTACTCGTCAACCGCGTCCATGAGCTCGACGATGCTGTCAGCCCACTTCTCGTCGCCATTCAGCGCCGGGAAGGCTGCGACACGCACGATCGGGAGGTTGTCGCCGTCGAACTCCTGGGCGGAGAGGATCTCACGGAGCTCCATCTCGACCAGATCGATGAGGTCGGCGTCCTCCTCGGCGATCATGTCGCACTTGTTGAGGGCCACGACAATGGCCGGCACACCGACCTGGCGGGCGAGCAGGATGTGCTCATGGGTCTGGGCCATCGGACCGTCGGTGGCGGCCACGACGAGGATCGCACCGTCCATCTGGGCGGCGCCGGTGATCATGTTCTTGACGTAGTCGGCGTGGCCGGGGCAGTCAACGTGCGCGTAGTGACGCTTCTCGGTCTGGTACTCGACGTGAGCGATCGAGATGGTGATACCACGCTGGCGCTCCTCGGGGGCCTTGTCGATGCTGTCGAACGGCGACAGCTCGTTCAGATCCGGGTACTTGTCGTGGAGCACCTTGGTGATCGCCGCGGTCAGAGTGGTCTTGCCGTGGTCGACGTGTCCGATGGTGCCGATGTTGCAGTGCGGCTTAGTCCGCTCAAACTTGGCCTTTGCCACTTAGGGCTCCTTCTTGGGTCCAACCACGCACCCTGCGTGGCCATTAATCTGGTGCACCCCTGAGCTATGGGTCACACCAGGGGTCCGACGTCCAGGTTTGTTACCTGAACGCATACTTGAGTAATGCTATCGGGCAGCCAGAGGAAGTCAAACTCGGGCCGCCTCATTCTCCCCGTCATTCGGCATCTTCGTGGAGGAAGGAGGTGTCGCCTGCGTCCAGCTGACGCAGCTGCCCTACCCGGTCGGCGTGACGTCCGCCTTCGAAACTGGCCTTGAGGAAGGCCTCACAGATCGCCAGAGCCACGTCAGGACCAACCACCCGGGACCCGAAGCAGAGGATGTTGGCGTTGTTGTGGCGCCGGCTCATCTCGGCGGAATAGATCTCGGAGACACAGGCAGCACGTATCCCTTTCACCTTGTTGGCGGCAATCGAGATACCGATACCCGACCCGCAGAGAGCGATTCCCACATCAAGGTGCCCGGAAGCCACCTCCTGCGCCAGACGCGTCCCCCACTTGGCATAGTCCGTGCGCTGATCGGTGGCCGGCCCACGGTCTACAACGTCGTAGCCGAGTTCTCTCAGGCGGGGAATCAGATCGATACGCAGATTGTGAGCAGCATGGTCGCTGGTGATCCCAATTCTCATAGGTCAACGTTACTGGCCCGGCCCGGCTTCCTTCCACAACCCCGTGTCGCATTGCACATACGCAGAAACCCGTCCTCTTTTTGTCCGACCAAACCGCACCCACCCCGTGACTAAAAAATCAACCAAATCGACTTTGACAAGCAGTTCTGACCCAAAGTACGTCATAAACGACTCCCGTTTTCAGTGTCCTTGCCTGATAGCCTCATGACATTTCACGGGGCTAGTCTCCATGCCATGTCACAGGACGTCGAAACACTAATTGATCTCGGTTTCAAGGCTTACGGGCGAGGCGACAACACACAGGCGGCACGCTGGTGGCGGATGGCAGCGGCGCAGAGGCGCTCCGACGCCATGGTCAACCTGGGCCTCCTGACGGATAATCCAGACGACCGGGAGGAGGCCACCCAGTGGTTCTTCCGGGCTGCCCTGCTCGGCAATACCGACGGCATGCTTCTCCTCAGCGGAATTCTCAAGGAGCAGGGAGACCACGACGTCGCCCGGAACTGGCTGCAGAAAGCTGCTGACTTGGGCGATCCCCGGGCCGTCGAAGCTCTGGCTGGCACGAGTTTCCCAGCCCACGGCGAGGTGAACCACCTGGGCGACATGAGCCTGGTGGACTGACTACCCGAAGTCCAGTCTGGGATACCAGAAACACGTAATTGCGATAGAACCGAGATAGCCCTTGGTGCCCTTTGGCCCTACGCGGGCATAGTAGTTAGAGCTGCATCTTCATAACCCACGGGCCCGCGCAGGGCTGGGGCACCAAGAAAATACTGGCCCGGGATCAGGAGATCCCGGGCCAGTAGCCTTCCATCAGGTCACTCGCCGCCGCGAGCCTTCGCGACGATCTCCTCCGAGATGTTCTTCGGAGTCTCCGCGTAGGAGTCGAATTCCATCGAGTACGAAGCCTGCCCTGAGGTCTTGGAGCGCAGGTCACCGACGTAGCCGAACATCTCCGACAGCGGCACCAGGGCACGCACCACCCGGTTGCCGTGCAGCTCGTCCATAGACTGGACGTGACCGCGGCGGGCATTCAGGTCACCGATCACAGTGCCCAGGTAGTCCTCAGGCGTAGTGACCTCGACGGCCATCATCGGCTCCAGGATCGCGGGATCAGCCTTCCTCGCGGCCTCCTTGAAGGCCATCGAGCCGGCCAGCTTGAACGCCAGCTCGGAGGAGTCGACGTCGTGATAGGCACCGTCGGTCAGCGTCACCTTGATGTCCTCGACCGGATACCCCGCCAGGACGCCGAACTGCATGGCCTCCTTGATGCCAGCATCGACCGCGGGGATGTACTCCTTCGGAATACGGCCACCGGTGACGGCGTTGACGAACTCGTACCCCGACCCCGCCTCGCTGGGCTCCAGGTCGATGATGACACGACCGAACTGACCAGAGCCGCCGGACTGCTTCTTGTGGGTGTACTCCACCTTCTCCACCTTGCGGCGCAGGGTCTCGCGGTAGGCCACCTGAGGTTTGCCGATGTTCGCCTCAACCTTGAACTCGCGCTTCATGCGGTCAATCAGCACCTCCAGGTGCAGCTCTCCCATGCCCGCGATGATGGTCTGCCCCGTCTCCTCGTCGGTGTGGACGCGGAAAGTCGGGTCCTCCTCCGCCAGCCGCTGAATGGCGACCGACAGCTTCTCCTGGTCGGACTTCGACTTTGGCTCGATAGCCTGCTCGATGACCGGGTTCGGGAACTCCATCGACTCCAGGATGATCGGGTGAGCGGGATCGCAGAGAGTCTCACCGGTGGTGGTGTCCTTCAGACCCATCACCGCGCAGATCATGCCAGCGCCGATCGACTCGATCTCCTCACGCTTGTTGGCGTGCATCTGGTAGATCTTGCCGATGCGCTCCTTCTTGCCCTTGGTGGCGTTCAGCACCTGGGAGCCCGCGGTCAGGACACCCGAGTAGATGCGGATGAAGGTCAACTTGCCCAGGTGCGGGTCTGCGGCGATCTTGAACGCCAGGATCGACAGCGGCTCCGACTCCGACGGCTTACGCTCCAGCTCCACGGACTCGTCACCCGGTTTGAAACCCTCGATGGCAGGCACGTCCAGCGGTGAGGGCAGGTAGTCGACGACTGCATCCAGCAGCGGCTGCACGCCCTTGTTCTTGAACGAGGTACCACACACCACCGCGGTGAAGGCGGAGGACAATACACCGCGGCGGATGGCGGCCTTGATCTGCTCAACGGTGATGGCTTCGGGATCCTCCAGCCACAGCTCCATGAACTCGTCGTCGTGCTCGGCGATGGTCTCCAGCATCTCGGCACGGGCAACCTCGGCTGCCTCGACCATGTCAGCGGGAATCTCCTTGACCTCGTAGTCCTTAAGCCCCGGTTTGGTGACCTCGATCGGCCAGATGTTGGCCTTCATGGTGACCAGGTCGACCTGGCCCTGGAAGTTGGCCTCCGCACCGATCGGCAGCTGCAGCAGCACCGGAGTGGCATTGAGACGTTCACGGATGGTCTTGACGCAGTGCTCAAAGGATGCGCCCGTGCGGTCCAGCTTGTTGATGTAGCAGATGCGCGGCACCCCATACTTGGTTGCCTGGCGCCACACGGTCTGCGACTGCGGTTCCACACCTGCAACGCCGTCGAACACCGCCACGGCCCCATCGAGCACACGCAGGGAGCGCTCCACCTCGACCGTGAAGTCGACGTGTCCCGGGGTGTCGAGGATGTTGATCTGGATGTCGTGCCAGAAGGCGGTGGTGGCAGCGGATGTAATGGTGATACCGCGTTCCTGCTCCTGCTCCATCCAGTCCATGGTGGCGGCGCCGTCGTGAACCTCGCCGATCTTGTAGGACTTGCCGGTGTAGAAGAGGATGCGCTCGGTTGTGGTGGTCTTGCCGGCGTCGATGTGCGCCATGATGCCGATGTTGCGAACCTTGGACAGGTCGATCTTGGCCACGTTCAGTCCTTTGCTGAAGAAGTCTGTGAAGCGGTGAGAACCCCCGGACGAAAGCCCGGGGGCAAGGCAATCACCAGCGGTAATGGGCGAAGGCGCGGTTGGCCTCGGCCATCTTGTGGGTATCTTCGCGGCGCTTCACGGAAGCGCCGAGCCCGTTGGAGGCGTCCAGAATCTCGTTCATGAGCCGCTCGGTCATGGTCTTCTCACGACGGGCGCGGGAGAAGCTGACGAGCCAACGCATGGCCAGCGTGGTCTGGCGTCCCGGTTTGACTTCGATCGGCACCTGGTAGGTGGCGCCGCCGACGCGACGGGACTTGACCTCGATGGAGGGCTTGACGTTGTCGAGGGCCCGCTTCAGGGTTTGGACGGGGTCCTGGCCGGTCTTGGCGCGGGTGCCCTCGAGGGCGTTGTAGACGATGGACTGGGCCACGGTCTTCTTGCCGTCAAGCAGGATCTTGCTGACGAGCTGGCTCACCAGCGGGGAGCCGTAGACCGGGTCGACCATGATGGGGCGCTTTGGCGCGGGTCCCTTGCGAGGCATTACTTCTCCTTCTTCGCGCCGTAGCGACTGCGGGCCTGCTTACGGCCTTTGACACCCTGGGTGTCGAGGGCGCCACGGATGATCTTGTAGCGGACACCGGGCAGGTCCTTCACACGGCCGCCACGCACGAGCACCATCGAGTGCTCCTGCAGGTTGTGGCCGACACCCGGGATGTAGGCGGTGACTTCGATGCCGGAGCTCAGGCGGACACGCGCGACCTTGCGCAGGGCGGAGTTCGGCTTCTTCGGGGTGGTGGTGTACACGCGGGTGCAGACACCACGACGCTGGGGGGAGCCCTTGAGAGCGGGCGTCTTGTTCTTGCTGACCTTGTCGGTGCGGCCCTTGCGGACCAGCTGCTGAATTGTTGGCACCTGTTGGTATCACTTTCGTTGTCTGGACGGGTATCCCTGGCTCGCAGCCGTCCCCAGGGAGCTTCCCGGGTCACCGTTTCCGTGAGCATCGCTGGCGCGGCTGCCGTGCGAACTCCGCACAGACCCGGGACATCTTCGCAACTCAAGGATCCACAAGGTCATGCCAGGGCACGCACAAGGTGCCCGCACACGGCGGACACGCTTTCGTAGTTTACCCGAGGCCAAACCTCGGGTCAAAGCGATGGGAGAACAGACGTGGGCCGGGAGCGAGCGACCCGGCCCACGTCATGAGAGGGTCAGCGGATATCGCCGAAATCGATGTCATCCAGCGGCACGCCGGGGACTTCGAGGTCGGAGCCGAATGAGTAATCGTACGGATCGTAGCTGACGGTGTAGGCCTGCGACCGCGCATCCGCCGTAGGCTCCACACGAATATTGCGGTAGCGGTCCAGCCCGGTTCCGGCCGGGATCAGCTTGCCGAGGATCACATTCTCCTTCAGACCGACGAGGGTGTCGGACTTGCCCTGGATGGCGGCGTCGGTGAGCACCTTCGTCGTCTCCTGGAAGGACGCGGCCGACAGCCACGAATCCGTCGCGAGGGATGCCTTGGTGATGCCCATCAGCACCGGACGCCCCTCCGCGGGACGCCCGCCCTCGGTCAGGGCCTTGCGGTTCGCCGCCTCGTAGGCCTGTCGGTCCACCAGCTCGCCCGGCATCATCGAGGTGTCGCCCGAGTCGATGACGGTCACGCGACGCAGCATCTGGCGGATGATGATCTCGATGTGCTTGTCGTGGATGGGGGCGCCCTGCGTGCGGTACACGCGCTGCACCTCCTCGACCAGGTGCTCCTGGACCTTGCGCAGGCCCCGGATGCGCAGCACATCCTGCGGATCCACCTGACCGGCGGTGAGCTGCTGACCGATGGTCACGTGCACCCCGTCGCGGATTGCCACGCGCACCCCGTTGGCGTCCTCGAACTCCAGCCGGGTGCGACGCGCCACCGGGTATTCGAGGTCGTCGCCGCCGTCGTCGCGCACGATGATGATCTTGCGGCTGCGGTCGCCGTCCTCGATGCGAATGACACCGTCGGCCTCGGCGATGGGGGCCTTGCCCTTCGGCTGGCGGGCCTCGAACAGCTCCACGACGCGCGGCAGACCCTGCGTGATGTCGTCACCGGCCACACCACCGGTGTGGAAGGTGCGCATCGTCAGCTGGGTGCCGGGCTCGCCGATGGACTGGGCGGCGACGATACCGACGGCTTCGCCGACATCCACGGTCTTCCCGGAGGCCAGCGACCGGCCGTAGCACATGGCACAGGTACCGGTGGCGGCCTCGCAGGTCAGCACGGAGCGGACCTTGACCCGGGTGACACCGACGGAGGCGAGCCGTTCGATCTCGGCGTCACCGAGATCGGTGCCCGCCGCGACGAGCACGTTGCCCTGGGCGTCGGTGATGTCCGTGGCCGCGGTGCGGGCGTAGACGGCGGTCTCCACGTCGGGAACGATGGAGACGGAGGCCCCCTCCTCCAGCGGTTCCGCCGCCATCTGGACCTTCTTGCCGTCCTCGTCCGTGACGATCTTGGTCCAGCGGGCGATGGTCTTGACCAGGCCGCGTTCGGTCTGGCAGTCCTCCTCGCGGATGATGACGTCCTGCGAGACGTCCACCAGACGCCGGGTCAGGTAACCCGAGTCGGCGGTCCGCAGCGCCGTGTCGGCCTGCCCCTTCCGGCCACCGTGGGTGGAGATGAAGTACTCCAGCACCGACAGGCCCTCGCGGAAGTTCGACTTGATGGGCCGGGCGATGATGTCACCCTTCGGGTTGGCCACCAGGCCTCGCATGGCCGCGATCTGGCGCATCTGGGTCATGTTGCCGCGGGCACCCGAGTTGACCATCACGAAGATCGGGTTGGTCTGCGAGAAATTGTCCTTCATCGCGTCGGTCAGCTCCGCGGTGGCGTCGGTCCACAGCTCGATCAGCTCCTGGCGGCGTTCGTCCTCCGTCACCGAACCGCGCTCGTACAGGGTATCGATCTTCGCGGCCCTGGCGTCGTAGGCGGCCAAGATCTCCGGCTTGCTCGGCGGGGTCTGGACGTCCGCGATGGAAACGGTTACACCGGAACGCGAACCCCACTGGAAACCCAGGTCCTTCAACCCGTCGAGGGTGCGCACGGTGTCGATCAACGGGTAACGCTCGGCGAGGTCGTTGACGATCTGGCCGATCTGCTTCTTGCCGACCCGCTCATTGACGAACGGGAAGTCCGCCGGCAAGGCCTCGTTGAACAGTGCCCGTCCAAGCGAGGTCTCAAGGATGACCGACCCGTCGGCGCGCACCTTGTCGGCGTACTCCGCAGGGGGCACGATGCCGGTCAGCCGCAGCTTGATGGGAGCCCCGACGTGCAATTCACCACGATCGTGGGCCATGATCGCCTCCGCCACGGAGGAGAAGGCATGGCCGGAGCCTTCCCGTCCCTCCTGGAGCATCGTCAGCCAGTACATGCCGATGATCATCTCGTGGCTGGGGACGGTGACGGGACGCCCATCGGCCGGCTTGAGGATGTTGTTGGTCGAGAGCATCAGCACTCGTGCCTCGGCCTGGGCCTCAGCGGACAACGGCAGATGGACAGCCATCTGGTCGCCGTCGAAGTCGGCGTTGAACGCCGCACAGACGAGCGGGTGAAGCTGGATGGCCTTGCCCTCGATCAGCTGCGGCTCGAAAGCCTGGATGCCGAGACGGTGCAGCGTTGGCGCACGGTTCAGCAGCACCGGGTGCTCGGCGATGACCTCTTCGAGCACATCCCAGACGATGGGGCGCTGCCGCTCCACCATACGCTTGGCCGCCTTGATGTTCTGAGCATGGTTCAGGTCGTCGAGACGCTTCATCACAAACGGCTTGAACAGCTCCAGCGCCATCGCCTTGGGTAGGCCGCACTGGTGCAGCTTCAGCTGGGGACCAACCACGATCACGGAACGACCTGAGTAGTCGACGCGCTTGCCGAGCAGGTTCTGACGGAACCGGCCCTGCTTGCCCTTGAGCATGTCCGAGATCGACTTCAGCGGACGGTTACCCGGCCCGGTGACGGGACGTCCGCGGCGCCCGTTGTCGAACAGCGAGTCAACGGCCTCCTGCAGCATGCGCTTCTCGTTGTTCACGATGATCTCAGGGGCACCGAGGTCAAGGAGCCGCTTCAGGCGGTTGTTGCGGTTGATGACACGCCGGTAGAGGTCGTTGAGGTCCGATGTGGCGAACCGGCCACCGTCGAGTTGCACCATGGGACGCAGGTCCGGCGGGATCACCGGAACCGCGTCGAGCACCATCCCCGAGGGGTCGTTGTTACCGCTCAGGAAGGCGGCGACCACCTTCAGACGCTTCAGGGCACGGGTTTTGCGCTGCCCCTTGCCGTTGGCGATGATCTCGCGAAGCTTCTCGGCCTCGGCCTGGAGATCGAAGGTCTCCAGGCGCTTCTTGATGGCCTCCGCGCCCATGTACCCGGTGAAGTACTTGCCGTATCGCTGCTTCATGTCCCGGTAGAGGATCTCGTCGCCCTCCAGGTCCTGTACCTTCAGCGACTTGAACCGGTCCCAGACGGCCTGGGCACGGTCGATGCGGCGCTGGTACTGGTTGCGGATCTGGCCAGTCTCCTTCTGGGCACCGTCGGAGACCTTACGCTTGATGTCCGCCTTGGCGCCCTCGGCCTCAAGCTGGGCGAGGTCCTCCTCCAGCTTCGCCATCCGGCTCTCGATGTCCGCGTCCCGGTTCTTCTCCAGCTGCTTGATGAAGGTCTCGTGACGGGCCTGAAGGCTCGGAAGGTCGCGGTGACGGGCCTCCTCATCCACGTCGGTGATCATGTGCGCGGCGAAGTAGATGACCTTCTCAAGGTCCTTCGGCGCGATGTCGAGCAGGTACCCGAGGCGCGATGGCACGCCCTTGAAGTACCAGATGTGGGTGACGGGCGCCGCCAGCTCGATGTGCCCCATGCGCTCACGGCGCACGTTGGAGCGGGTCACCTCGACGCCGCAGCGCTCGCAGATAATTCCCTTGAAGCGCACGCGCTTGTACTTGCCGCAGTAGCACTCCCAGTCCCGGGTAGGACCGAAGATCTTCTCGCAGAAGAGGCCGTCGCGCTCCGGCTTTAGGGTCCGGTAGTTGATGGTCTCGGGCTTCTTGACCTCACCATGACTCCACTCGCGGATCTGGTCGGCGCTCGCCAGCCCGATGCAGAGCTTGTCGTAGACGTTCACGTCCAGCATTGGTTCTCTTTCCCCCGCCGCCCCGGCGGGTGCCTGTGCCTGAAATCTGAGGTTTTAACTGGTGCCGGCAACCGGCGTGACTGAGTCAGACTCAGACTTCGCTGACGTCAAGGAAGTGGTCGCCTCCGGGACGCCGCCCGAGATCGATGCCGAAGTCCTCGGCGTTGCGCAGGTCGTCCTCCGAGTCCCGCAGGTCGATGACGCGCCCGTCCCCGGAGAGGACCTCGACGTTCAGACACAGCGACTGCATCTCCTTGACGAGCACCTTGAAGGACTCAGGGATGCCGGGCTCGGGAATGTTCTCTCCCTTGACGATGGCCTCATAGACCTTCACCCGGCCGGGAACGTCATCGGACTTGATGGTCAGCAGTTCCTGAAGCGCCCAGGCAGCACCGTAGGCCTCAAGAGCCCACACCTCCATCTCGCCGAAACGCTGGCCACCGAACTGCGCCTTACCACCCAGCGGCTGCTGGGTGATCATCGAGTACGGGCCCGTGGAGCGGGCGTGGATCTTGTCGTCGACGAGGTGGTGCAGCTTCAGCATGTACATGTAGCCGACACCGGTCTTCTCCGGGTAGGGCTCGCCGGAGCGCCCGTCGAACAGCTGCGTCTTGCCGCCGCCATCGATGAGCCGCTCCCCGTCCCTGGTGGTCAGGGAATTCTCCAGTAGGCCCGTGATCTCGTGCTCATCTGCGCCATCGAAGACTGGTGTGGCGACACGCGAGTCGGCCTCGACACGGCCAAGGCCCACGTCACGCAGCCGGTCCGCCCAGGCCTCTTCGATGCCCGTGATGTCCCAGCCGGTCTTGGCGATCCACCCGAGGTGGTTCTCCAGCACCTGCCCGATGTTCATCCGGGACGGGACGCCGAGGGGGTTGAGGACGATGTCGACCGGGGTGCCGTCTGCCAGGAAGGGCATGTCCTCCACGGGCAGGATCTTCGAGATGACGCCCTTGTTGCCGTGCCGGCCGGCCAGCTTGTCGCCATCGCTGATCTTGCGCTTCTGGGCGACATGGACCCGCACCAGCTGATTGACCCCAGGCGGCAGCTCGTCGTCGTCGCGGATGTCGAAGACCCGCACACCGATGACGGTGCCCGACTCACCGTGCGGCACCTTCAAGGAGGTGTCACGGACTTCACGGGCCTTCTCACCAAAGATCGCGCGCAGCAGGCGCTCCTCGGGGGTGAGCTCTGTCTCACCCTTCGGGGTGACCTTCCCGACGAGGATGTCGCCGGCGGAGACCTCAGCGCCAATGCGGACGATGCCGCGCTCGTCGAGGTCCGCCAGCATCTCGTCGGACACGTTCGGGATGTCGCGGGTGATCTCCTCCGCGCCAAGCTTGGTGTCACGGGCATCGACCTCGTGTTCCTCGATGTGGATCGAGGTGAGGACGTCGTCCTGCACAAGACGCTGCGACAGGATGATGGCGTCCTCGTAGTTGAGGCCTTCCCAGGGCATGAACGCCACCAGGAGGTTCTTGCCGAGGGCGAGTTCACCCTGATCGGTGCAGGGCCCGTCAGCAAGCGGAGTTCCGACCTCCACACGATCACCAGCAGCCACCAGCGGGCGCTGGTTGATGCAGGTTCCCGCGTTGGACCGCACGAACTTCTCCAGGCGGTACGAGGAGTAGGTGGCATCGTCGTTGGCGACCTCGATGATGTCCGCGGTGACGGAGGAGACCACGCCGGCCTTCTTCGCAAGCGTCACGTCGCCGACGTCCACGGCCGCGCGGTACTCCATGCCGGTGCCGACAAACGGGGCCTCGTTACGGATCAGCGGCACAGCCTGGCGCTGCATGTTCGCACCCATCAGAGCCCGGGAAGCGTCGTCGTGCTCGAGGAACGGGATCAGCGCGGTGGCCACCGAAACCATCTGGCGGGGGGAGACGTCCATGTACTCGACGTCCGCGGCCGGGATGGTGTCGACGTCGCCGTGCTTGATGCGCACCAGGACGCGTTCCTCGGTCAGACGGCCCTCGGAGTCCATAGCTGCGTTGGCCTGGGCGATGGAGAAGCGGTCCTCCTCGTCGGCGGTCAGGTAGTCGATCTGGTCGGTCACCTTGCCGTCGATGACGCGTCGGTACGGGGTCTCGATGAAGCCGAAGGCGTTCACGCGCGCGAATGACGCGAGGGACCCGATGAGACCGATGTTCGGCCCCTCGGGGGTCTCGATGGGGCACATCCGCCCGTAGTGCGAGCTGTGGACGTCACGCACCTCCATGCCCGCACGGTCACGAGAGAGGCCGCCGGGACCGAGCGCGGAGAGGCGCCGCTTGTGGGTCAGCCCCGCGAGGGGGTTGTTCTGGTCCATGAACTGCGACAGCTGCGAGGTGCCGAAGAACTCCTTCAGCGCTGCTGTCACGGGACGGATGTTGATCAGGGTCTGCGGGGTGATCGCCTCGATGTCCTGGGTGGTCATGCGGTCGCGGACGACGCGCTCCATACGCCCCAGGCCGGTGCGCAACTGGTTTTGGATCAGCTCACCGACAGTGCGGAGCCGGCGGTTGCCGAAGTGGTCGATGTCGTCGGCCTCGATGGGCAGGCCATCCAGGTCCTCCTTGTGCTCATGGAGGGCGACGACGTATTTGATGGCCGCAACGATGTCCTCCATGGTGAGAACCTGGCTGTCGAATGGCAGCTCTAGGCCAAGCTTCTTGTTGATCTTGTAGCGGCCGACCTTTGCTAGGTCATAGCGCTTCGGATTGAAGTAGTAGTTCTCCAGTAGCGCCTGGGCGGCATCACGGGCCGGAGGCTCGCCGGGACGCAGCTTGCGGTAGATGTCGAGCAGAGCCTCGTCCTGGGTGTTGACGGTGTCCTTCTCCAACGTCATGCGCATGGACTCGAACTCCCCGAACTCCTCAAGGATGCGGTCCTCGCTCCAGCCGAGGGCCTTGAGCAGGACGGTGACATTCTGCTTACGCTTGCGGTCGAGGCGCACGAAGACCATGTCGCGCTTGTCGATCTCGAACTCCAGCCATGCGCCACGCGACGGGATCACCTTGCAGGAGTAGATGTCCTTGTCGGAGCCCTTGTCGGGGGTCACCTCGAAGTAGACGCCAGGGGAACGGACGAGCTGGGAGACAACCACGCGCTCAGTACCATTGATGATGAAGGTGCCCTTGTCAGTCATCAGGGGGAAGTCACCGATGAACACGGTCTGCGACTTGATCTCGCCCGTGTCATTGTTGACGAACTCCGCCGTCACGAACAAGGGGGCAGCGTAGGTGACGTCACGGTCTTTGCACTCCTCGATGGAGTGCTTGGGCTCCTCGAAACGATGGTCGCGGAAGGAGAGCGACATCGTCTCGTTGAAATCCTCGATGGGCGAAATCTCGGAGAAGATCTCCTCCAGTCCGGAGCGCGTGTTCACGTCGGTACGGCCAGCGGCCAGACGCTCCTCCACATCGGCCCGCCAGGCCTCATTGCCGATAAGCCAGTTGTAGGAATTGATCTGTAGATCGAGCAGATTGGGGACCTCGAGTGGCTCATGGATCTTCGCGAATGAGATCCGACCACTGGGCAAGACAACATTGGTGTTCTTCAACGCAGAGCGCGAGGCGGCCAAGATTCGGTCCTTCCGGGAACGCGGCTGGTTCGTCGCACAACAAAGGACCCGCGTCAAATCACGGGCACGATTGCAGAGCAGGGCAACAAACCACTATAGGCCCTGGAGATGCCAGACGCAAGCCACGATGCAAAGTTCCAGCAGTCAACATGGTAGCGGACTTGAACCCTGACGCAACGGGAGCGCGTCCCGCCCCTACTGACGGCGCCCAACCCTCACTACACAGCTGGCCTCTGCAGACTCCTTCAGTAGCCGGTCGTCGTAGGCAACGACATTCTCCGGACACACCTGGTGTCGTGTGTGCGGAGTTCCTCAGAGGGAGGCGGTTCCGGGGCGGATGGTGCGCCAAGGTAACCAAGTGAAGCGCTACCGGGTTGAACGAAGTGAGACGCCGCACCCGGGGCCGAAAACACCGGCGAACTAATGGCACGGATACACTAGTCTCTGCAGACTCCACTACTCCAGCAGGGCTCTGTGCTAAGGCCAGCCTGACGGCGCTCGTCCCAGGAACTACGCAGCCACGTCCTTCTCCCGCATGGCTGAAGGCCGTCGCGGTGATAGACACTGCTTTGTTCTTCTTTGCTCTCCGGACCCTTTGCTCTCCTTCCCCGCTCCACCCACCGTGCACGAAACGCCGAAGCGGAACTTTACGCCGTCGCTGCGCTCCGCCTGGGGCCCTGGATGCGGCGTTTCGTGCCGACGGCGTGAGCTCCAAAGCCCCAGAGCTGCTGGCTTCCCTCACCCTGTTCCTGCTGGCCCCGGACCGCTGTTTCCAAGGCAACAGAGGAAACCGTCTCAGCAGCCAGTACCGGTCTGAAACCGCAAACTGCGAGGCAAGTGGGTGCTTCATCCGGCCTCGTCGCCGCCAGGCATCCCGCTTCATGAGACTGGACCAGCAGAGGAACCTCTACAAGAACAGGGAGCTCCCCACTCTTGGGCAGGTGCTCCAGCTCCAAGCAGCCACAAAACTCAATATCTGGCGCGACGTACCGCCGCCTCAGAGGACACGAAAAGCCTGCTGGGAAGCCGCAGACAATTTTCTGGAGTCGCTCCGCAAGAAGGCACAAAGTCGATGGCCCGACGGGTGACCGGTGGCCCGGACTTCTAGCGCCGCTCCCCCCGAGCTGGCACGAAACGCCATGCATCGCATCGACTGCGACGTCCATGTACGGCGTCAGTAGGGACTGTCTGGTTAACGGTGTGTGAGGTCCGGTCTGATCTGAGGGGAGACGGCTGTGGCTGATACGACCGATATGATGGAAGACGAGATGATCGATCCC
>ERZ773054.73-NODE-73-length-71345-cov-9.146725_pt1 | contig 71345 bp, 49 predicted proteins | sample MGYA00580630_ERZ773054 | MGnify/ENA primary metagenome ERZ773054 (study PRJEB29015, sample SAMEA2737994) | human oral metagenome | biome: human oral; feature: human-associated habitat; material: dental | place: China | collected 2115 ... | reverse complement strand
GTTGTCCATCTCTTTAAATCTTTCTCTGCTATTAAAAACGTGCTTCAAATAATCTATATATTGTATTACAGCACTTTTTACAATAGTTTCTCTTTCAGATATTACTTGTAAATATTCCTCAAGCCAAACAATTATATCTTCTTTATAGGCTATTTTTATATAGTGTCCTGCAAAATCACTTTCTTTATAATTTCCCCACGTTTGTATTGTAGGTTTATTTTCAGCATAACGCGTTAGGTATAGAATGTAAATCTGTTTTAATTTATACCCTAATTGTTTGCATACATCAATATAACGACCAATTTGCTCTTTTTGTTCAACAGCATTATGAATCTTGTTTTCTATTATGAAAGCATATTTTCCTTCTTCTTGAACAAGTCCATCAATACGCCATTTTTCTACTGTAAGAATAGGTTTATCAATTAATGATATATCAAAATTTAATTTTTTCTTTGTCAGAAAATTCAAAAAGTGACACAATGCAGGTTTATATTTTAACAATGAAATCAGTAAACGACTGTGTGCATTTTCGTTTACATTAAAACTATCCAAAAGATTAGTTCTAAAAGGTATTCTCGATAACTCTTCTTTGTAAATCTTTGAGAAATCAGTTAGTAAAGAACAATTTTCTGTTATTCTTGACAGTTTCTTATCAAAAATAAATTCTTGGAAATCCTGATTTAGTGCTAAAATATCAATGTAGTTTTGCATTATACTTTTCTTATGTTCTTCTTCCTATAAAAATATAATACTGAAAGCATTACCAATATCAAAAGCAATAATGGATACACAAATACTTTTATTTGCCAACTGCTGACACTTTCAGTTACTTTTTGTTTGTCTAAGAAAGCTAATTGAACTTTCTTATTGCGCAAACTCAAAAACTCAGTATCGTCTAAAAGATAGTTTAAAGCATTCTGCAAGAAGGATTTATTGTCATAATATTTGCTTGTCCATTTATCAAAACCGAGTTCTAAGGGAATATTATTTTTGCTATCTATATCGTTTTTGATAATATCGCCATCGGCTACTACCAACATTTTGGTAGGTTTGCTTCTATCGGATTTTTCTTTGAGGCTTATGGGGCGAATACGATTTTTATAAACTGAGTTAAACTCTCCTTCCAAAAGCACTGCTAAGGGAATATTTCCGTGTTTGTAGGCTTCTTTATTCTGGTTATTGGGGTCGAAGCGCAAATTGATTTCGCGAGGGGTACCATCGGCTTTTGAGAAAGGTGAACTGGCGAGAAGCACTGTTTTCTTCACTCCGTTTTTCAGCGTATCGATGCTATTGGCAAACTGAAACCTCACTGCATCTAAATGATTGTTGATAAGGTGATTATTGCCTGAAATCACCAGTGGATTATACACCCAAGGAATAGGCATATAACGGGTTTGAGAGCCATCGCCTGTGGCTACAATGATTTCAGAAAAGTACAAATCGTTTACCAAAGTGTAATTGATACGGAAACCATATTGGAAAAACATATCAGTAAGGTTTAGATTGACGGGCATTGCCATTGTCATTCCACCTGTTTTGTACATATCTTCTAAGGAAACCGCTACATTGTCAATCAGCCATAGAGCACGACCGCCATTCATTATATACTGGTCTACGACCTGCTTTTGGGCATCGGTGAAAGGCTCAGTAGGCTTAGGTACGAGTAGTAAATCGAATTTTTCGAGGTCGTGTAGAGTCTTCTCGGGGTTGGTAGCCACTGAATCGAGGGTGAAAGGTGCTATAAAGTAGTATTCGCGCGCTGTTTTGAGGAAGTCGGCCATATAGATATCTTTTAAAGCACCATTACTTCTGAGCACTGCGATTTTCTTCTTTTTATCTAAAGCAAACTTATAGAGCGCATCGGTAAAATTGTATTCCAATTTCTGTACTGAGTTCTGTACCTGCTCTTGGTCGGTAGAGCCGAGTTTGTTCACAAAGAGACGCACGCGCTCACTCTTCTTGCCATCGCTAATCACTGCCCAAGGGAAAATATACTCAATAGAAGATTTTCCCGCTTCATTTTGGGTGATTTGCAGGGGCTGATAGCCATTATTTATCAGTTCTTGAATCACACTTTCGGGGTGCTCCTCCCCTTCTAATGGATTTACAAAATTGACGATAATGTTGTTATTGGCAACAGCATACTCGTCTAATAACTGAATTGTTTCAGTCTGTAATTTCTTAAATTCGGTAGGGATATTGCCTTTGAGCAATACATCAATCACGATAGGATTCTGTATTTTAGCAAGTGTTTTCTTGCTCACCTCAGAGAGCGTATAACGTTTGTCTTGAGTGAGGTCTATCCGCGTGTGCCATTGTTTGGCTATATAATTAATTGCAAGGAGGCAAACTAAGGCTATAACTACCTTGCTAATAGAGTTTTGAAAGAGTTTTTTCATTGTTTGTAGGCTTTGAGTGATAAGGTAGTGAGATATATGAAAAATGAGATAACAGAGAGAAAATACACGATATTTCGGGTGTCAAGCACTCCCCTACTGATAGCATCGAAATGCGTTTGGAAGCCTACCCCACCAAAATCTTCGGGGGCTACAAAGGCAATAAGTTGGTCGATACCAAAGAAGAAAAAGAAGCACAGAAAGGCCGCTAACACAAAGGAAATGATTTGGTTACTACTTATAGACGACGCCCATAAGCCTACTGAGGCAAAAGTGGCTACCAGCAAAAACAAGGCAATGTAAGACCCTACAGTGCCAGCTATATCTAAGTTGCCTACGGGGTTGCCCAACACCCATACCATATAGACGTACAGGGCTGACGGCAAAAGGATTACAAAGAGTAAGAAGAGAATACCCAAGTACTTGCCGAGCACCATTTGCAGGGTGCTGACCGGTTTGGTGAACAAAAGGGCTAACATACCGCTTTTTTTCTCCTCGGAGATGCTTCTCATCGTAAGAGCGGGTACTAAAAAGACAAAAACCCAAGACGAAAGCCTAAAAAAAGGCAACATATCGGCGAAACCAGCATTGAAAATGTTGTAATCTGTTTTAAAGACCCATAGGAACAAGCCGTTGAGCACGATAAAGAGCCCAATGATAGTAAAACCAATGGGCGAAGTGAAGAAATAACGGATTTCTTTTTTGAATAGTGCGTACATTTTTATAGTTAAGAGGTAAGAATTTGAGATTTAAAAAGTCTTTAACAATAATCTTTATTCTTAATGATTTTTCAGCGTGCAAAAATACAAAAATAATATGATATTACCACTATAGGGGGCAATAAAAGTTAGTAACAATTATCATATTTTCAAGAGTATCGGTTTCTTATTGTGAAAAATACAATGCAAATTTTATCCTCTTTACTCCCTTTATAATATTGTAAAAGTAAAAAATATAAGTGATGTATTTTTCTTTTCGCCTTCTCCCCTAACCCTCTAAATGCCGTTTTAAACACGTAGAATTAAGTTTATCGAATGAGAAAATTTCATATTTGGAAAAGTCAAGCTCTGACAAAGCTCGCATTTTGGGAGCCATATAGGCTTTTCCCATTAGTAGCTTTATAAAAGAAAATTTATAAGTGTGACAATATTTTTTTATCAAAAATTTTTGTGGTTTAGAAAAATGTCGTATATTTGTAAATTGAATGTAATAACAGAAAAACTCAACACTAAAACAGAAGATTTTTTAATATGGAAATGACAAAAGATGATTTACACAATGCCCTGAAACACTACTTTGGGTTTGAAGCGTTTAAAGGGCATCAAGAAGAAATTATTACCAGCGTAATTAATAAAGAGAACACCTTTGTTATTATGCCTACAGGTGGTGGTAAATCATTGTGTTACCAATTACCTGCCTTAGTCTTGGAGGGGACTGCTATTGTTATCTCTCCGCTTATCGCTTTGATGAAAAACCAAGTGGATGCTATGCGTGGTATTTCGTCAACTGATAGTATTGCCCACGTGCTAAACTCTTCGCTTACTAAAAATGAAATTCGAGAGGTAATGGAAGACATCAGTGCAGGTAAGACTAAGTTGCTATACGTCGCCCCCGAGTCGCTTATCAAAGAGGAATATGCTAACTTTCTCAAAACAGTACCTATTTCTTTTGTAGCGGTAGATGAGGCGCACTGTATCTCGGAATGGGGACACGATTTCCGTCCTGAGTACCGCAATATTAGAACCATTATCGAGCGTTTGGGCAGTAATATACCTATTGTAGCGCTTACTGCTACGGCTACTCCTAAGGTACAAGAAGACATTTTGAAGAACTTAGGAATGCAGGAGGCTAACGTGTTTAAGTCGTCGTTCAACCGCCCTAATCTTTATTATGAAGTACGTCCTAAGACCAAGAATGTAGATGCCGATATCATTCGTTTTGTGAAACAGAACAGTAAAAAATCAGGGATTATATACTGTCTCAGTCGTAAAAAGGTGGAAGACCTCGCGCAAACCTTACAAGTAAACGGCATTTCAGCAGTGCCTTATCACGCGGGATTAGATGCCAAAACACGCGCCAAGCACCAAGATATGTTCTTAATGGAAGAAGTAGATGTGGTAGTCGCAACTATCGCTTTTGGTATGGGTATCGATAAACCCGATGTGCGCTTTGTAATTCACCACGATATTCCTAAAAGTATAGAGAGTTACTATCAAGAAACCGGACGTGCCGGTCGCGATGGTGGTGAAGGGCATTGCTTGGCTTTCTATTCTTATAAAGATGTAGAGAAGCTGGAAAAATTTATGATAGGTAAACCTATAGCCGAACAAGAAATAGGACAAGCACTCTTGCAGGATATTGTAGCCTATGCCGAAACGTCTAGTTCGCGCCGTAAATTTATCTTACATTACTTTGGTGAAGAGTTTGACGAAGTGAATGGTGAAGGTGCCAATATGGACGATAATGTGCGTTTCCCTAAAGAAAAGAAAGAAGCCAAAGACGATGTGGTGAAATTGCTAAACGTAATTATTGCTACCAAACAGAAATTTAAAGCTAAAGAGATTGTAAATACGCTTATTGGAAAAGTAAGTGCTATTATCAAAGCACACCGTATTGACGAACAAGAGTTCTTTGGTATTGGGAAGGGAAAAGATGATGCTTACTGGATGGCCCTCCTCCGTCAGGTGATGGTAAACGGACTCATACGCAAGGATATAGAAACTTACGGAGTGATGTTTATCACCGACAAAGGAAAGGAATTCTTAAAAGATGTACCTTCATTTATGATGACCGAAGACCACAGTTATGAAGAAGAACCCGAAGATATCAACAGTGCTAATGCAGTAGCAGCCGACCCTGTACTTCTTGAAATGCTCAAAGATTTGCGTAAGAAAGTAGCAAAACAAAAAGGGGTACCTCCGTTTGTGGTATTCCAAGACCCTTCGCTAGAAGATATGGCTCTCAAATACCCTATTACTATTCAGGAGCTTACTAATGTACACGGTATAGGGGAAGGCAAGGCTAAGAAATATGGTAGTGAGTTTGTAAAGCTCATTGAGCGTTATGTAGAAGAGAATGACATTGTGCGCGCTGAGGATTTAATAGTAAAAACTACCGGGTCTAACTCAGCTTTGAAATTGTTTATTATTCAGAATATAGACCGCAAATTACCATTGCCTGACATCGCACAAGCTAAAGGATTGGAAATGGATGAGTTTCTCAAAGAAATGGAGCAAATAGTATACAGCGGTACCAAGCTGAATATTGATTATTGGGTGAATGAAATCTTTGATGAAGAGCAACAAGAAGAGCTTCACGAATACTTTATGGAAGCTGAAAGCGACAAAATATCGTTAGCCTCTAAAGAGTTTGCCGGTGATTACGAAGATGATGAACTAAGAATCTACCGATTGAAATTTATCAGTGAGGTAGCAAATTAATATGAGAAGTTTTACATTTAACCTATAATAAAATAAGTAAGTTAGATTAAATAAAGTGTCTGAGAGTTAGTTATAATTTCTCAGACACTTTTTTAGTGAAAACGGTGTGAGCCACACAGGCAGGTACGAGCCACACGGGAAGATAAAATTAGTAGATGAGTTAATTAGCGAATTAGCAAATGGGGGTGAAAGAATAAAATAATATAGATATAGAGAACTTACAGGAAAGACGAACAAAATATCCTCACCCCAGCCCTCTCCCAAGGAGAGGGAGTGTAGTAACGGAAAAGTGAGACGAAGGAATGACAAACAAAGAACGAACAAAAGACGGTGCGAGCGATACGGGCAGATAATAGAACAATGAGGGAAAATAGGTTTTATGAAGTAATATAAGTGTTGAAATATAGGGAGTAGTTTGTAAGCGATTGATATATAATGTGTAATAAAAAAAGGAGAGACTCTATTGCAATAGGAAAATGATGGATTTATTTTTGGAAATAAATTATAGTACGAAGCTATGTGCTTTGCTTTGTGCATATTAATATAATCTTTCTATTTTATTATTGTGCACTTCATTTTCTATTTCAAATAAATTAATAGCTTGTTATTAATTAAAAGTTTTATTATCATAATTTTTATGCTATGTAGAATTTGTAAAATAAAATATTTTAAATTATTCTTTATGATAGATTTTTGAATGAAATAGAAAATAAAAAGATTGTTTATAGTTGTTTTTTCGAAATAATACGAAAATGCAATACTTTCTGTTTAATTCAAATATGTATGTAAATCAGTATGTTATATCTAAAATCAATATTTCATAAAATTTATATATAAAAAAACTTTATTAAATATTTGGTCATATCATTTTTTATTTGTTATTTTGCCCCGTCGATTAAAGAAGAATAAAAACTAAATCACAATTAAAACTAAGATACTATTTTAATAATGGATTTTAAACAATTAGAAAAACAATATCGCGATGAATTGTTACAAAACGTGATTCCGTTTTGGTTAGAGAAATCGCAAGACAAAGAATATGGTGGTTATTTTACTTGTCTTGACCGCCAAGGAAATGTATTTGATACCGATAAGTTTATTTGGTTACAAGGGCGTGAAGTATGGCTCTTTGCAATGCTTTATAACCGTGTAGAAAAACGACAAGAATGGTTGGATTGCGCTATACAAGGAGCAGAGTTCCTCAAAAAATACGGACACGACAGAAACCTAAACTGGTATTTTTCATTAGACCGACAAGGTAACCCTCTTGTGGAACCTTATAATATTTTCTCTTATACCTTTGCTACGATGGCTTTCGGTCAGTTGAGCATTGCTACAGGCAATCAAGAATATGCCGATATAGCCAAACGTACTTTTGATATTATCCTTTCTAAACAAGACAATCCTAAGGGAAAATGGAGCAAAGCCTACCCAGGCACTCGTTCGCTTAAAAACTTTGCCTTGCCTATGATTCTCTGTAATTTGGCATTGGAGATAGAACCTTTATTGGACGAGGCTTTTATCGAGAAAACGATGGATACTTGTATTCACGAAGTAATGGACGTATTTTTACGCCCTGAACTGGGTGGCATCGTAGTAGAAAATGTAAATGCTGATGGTTCGCTATCTGATACTTTTGAAGGTCGTCAGCTTACCCCCGGTCACGCCATTGAGGCAATGTGGTTTATAATGGACTTAGGCAAACGTCTCAATCGTCCTGAGCTCATCGAAAAGGCGGTGCAAACAACTCTAAAAATGATTGACTACGGTTGGGATAAACAGTATGGCGGTATCTACTACTTTATGGATAGAAAAGGCTGTCCGCCCCAACAATTAGAATGGGATCAGAAACTGTGGTGGGTACATATAGAAACGCTTATCTCGCTGATAAAAGGATATCAACTCACTGGTAATAAAGAGTGCTTGCAGTGGTTTGAGAAAGTGCATCATTACACTTGGGAACATTTTAAAGACCCTAAACATCGCGAATGGTGGGGGTACCTCAACCGCCAAGGCGAAGTGCTCTTAGACCTCAAAGGCGGTAAATGGAAGGGCTGTTTCCACGTACCACGTGGCTTATATCAAGTGTGGAAAACAATTGCAATGATTAATGGTTAGTTGTTAATGGTTAATGATAAAAGACAAATAATGAACAGAAAAACTTTGACAAAGTCTAAGCTACTTTGCCAAAGTTTCCTGCCCGTGCGGCTCGCACCTTTGGCAAAGTCTGCACTATTCGTTTTATCTCTAATAATATTGACGGCTTGTACAGAAACCCAAAAAGAACAACCTATGAAAATTAATATTACAACACTTACCACCCAAGGCTTGGAAGGCGATTTACAGAAAGGCGTTTCGGCTTCTTATGCTGCCCTGCTCAACGGTGAATTATTGGTAGCAGGAGGGTGTAACTTCCCTGATAAACTCGGGTTTGAAGGCGGAAAGAAAGTGTTTTACGATGAAATACTTCACTTCAATAAAACACAAAACCAATGGCAAACAGTGGGCAAGCTTCCTGAAGCAGCGGCTTATGGGGTGTCGGTAGCGATTCCTGCTGGCTATCTGTGGATAGGAGGACAGACGGCTACACACTCTTTAGCCAATTGCTATAAGGTGCAGTACTCAAAAGAAAAAGGCATTACGCTTACTTCTTTCCCTTCTTTGCCTGAACCACTTGACAACTTTGCAGGTGCGAGCATAGGTAGCAAAGTTTTTGTGGCAGGAGGTAGTGCTTCCGGAAAACCCTCTAACAAAGTGTATTATATCGATACCGCTACTGATAAAGAGTGGTATCGCTTGCCTGATTTTCCCGAAGAGCCCAGTGTACAACCTGTATTAGTAGCGATGGAACAAGAGGGTGATACACACTTATTCTTGTTAGGAGGCTTTTTCGGGGGGGATACTACCCGCGTGCCTGCCCTCTCTACTGCTGTGTGGAGGTATAGTGTACAACAACAGCAATGGAAAAAAGTAGCTACACAAGAAAGTCCTGATAAAGTGCCATTTTCGCTCACAGGAGCTACTGCTTTGTCTATTGATAACCGCTATATTGCTTGTTTTGGAGGTGTAAATGCGACACTTTTCTTAAAAACCATCACCGACCTCTATCATATAGGTCGAGATACTACCCTCACTGATGAGACACGCAAGCAGAAAAACTACGATTATATGTCGCATTATATGACACAGCCTATTGAGTACTATCGTTTCAATAAAGAGTGTTATCTGTTCGATACTCACACACAACAGTGGTCCGTGCTCGATACACAAACTGATTTCGCTCGAGCAGGTGCTACCTTAGTAGGCTCTCCAGATGAGTTCTACCTCGTGCAAGGAGAACTAAAACCGGGTGTACGTAGCAATAAAACTTTTAAAGTTGTGGTAAAATAGTATATACTTACTTAAGAATGATGCTACGCCTCAGAAATCAATCAGAAAAAACAAAATCAAACAAACTTTTGTTAATCTGTTAGATTTCTTGACCGTAGGGAGGCTCTTTAACAAACCAATAAAACAATTGATACTATGAAAAACAGTAAAATATACCCTTGGATAGTAGTGGCATTGCTATGGGTGGTGGCACTACTCAATTATTTAGATCGACAAATGCTCTCCACGATGCAGGAGTCGATGAAAATGGACATCAAAGAGCTTGCTGTGGGAGAAAACTTTGGTAGGCTGATGGGAGTGTTCCTTCTTATCTACGGATTGATGAGCCCTGTGGCTGGTATTATTGCTGACCGCGTGAACCGCAAGTGGATGATTGTAGGAAGCCTCTTTGTATGGTCGGCAGTAACTTATGGTATGGGTTATGCGACAACCTTTAATCAGGTGTATTGGCTGCGCGCCTTAATGGGACTCAGTGAAGCGCTTTACTTAGCTACTGCTCTTTCTATGATAGCCGATTACCATACTTCAAAAACACGCTCTTTGGCTATAGGTATTCATATGTCGGGGCTTTATGCAGGACAAGCCTTAGGAGGCTTTGGAGCTACTATTGCCTCTAACTATACTTGGCATACTGTTTTTCACTGGTTTGGTATGGTAGGGATAGTGTATGCTTTCTTCTTGGTATTTACTCTCTTTGACATAGAGCGCAAACCACAAGCAACTACACAAGCAACGCCAGCACCGAAAAACTCATTGTTGTCGTCGCTTGCCCTTGTGTTTGGCACTTTCTCTTTCTGGATACTCTTGTTCTACTTTATGGCATCGAGCTTTCCAGGTTGGGGAACTAAGAACTGGTTGCCTACGCTCTTTGCTACTAACTTAAATGTACCAATGGCTACCGCAGGACCCATAGCAACAATTTCTATCGCTATATCTTCTTTCTTGGGAGTGCTCATAGGAGGTACATTGTCCGACCGCTGGGTACAAACAAATATCAAAGCGCGCATCTATACTAGTACTATTGGCTTAGGGCTTACCATTCCTGCCTTGATACTCATAGGCTTTGGTGAGTCGTACGTAGCAATGATAGGGGCAACCTTGCTCTTTGGCGTTGGCTACGGAATGTTCGATACCAACAATATGCCTATCTTATGCCAAATTATTCCGCAACAGCAACGCGCTACGGCTTATGGCATTATGAATATGGGAGGCGTATTTTCGGGCTATGCCGTTACCTTAATGCTCGGTACTTCTACCGATGCGGGCAACTTAGGAGCTGATTTTAGTAAACTCTCGGTGATTATCTTAATAGCCATTGTACTGATGTTGCTATTCTTAAAACCTAAGAGAGAATTGTGTGGAGAATAATAATCCCCAACCCCTCCCAAGAAGGAGCTAATTGAAATAGAATTATTAATAAACACTCTCCTTATTATTGCTTTTGAGGTTCCCCTTCCCCTTCCTTTTAGGGAGGGGAAGAAAGGAGAGGGAGAGGAATAAATAACTAAATAAAATGACATTTGAAAAAATTAATGGGCTGATAGTAGCGCCCTTTACACCTTTTGACAAGAAAGGAGAAGTAAATTTAGACCCTATTGATAAATATGCAAAACTCTTGCAAAAAAATGGATTGATAGGCGTATTTATCAATGGTTCGTCAGGTGAAGGCTATATGATGACGGTTGAAGAACGTATGAAGATAGCCGAAAAATGGGTATCAGTAGCTCCCAAAGGCTTCAAAGTGATTGTACACTGTGGGGCTACCTGCATAAAAGATAGCTACAAAATGGCACAACACGCCCAAGAAATTGGAGCTTTCGGTATTGGGGCAATGGCTTCACCTTTCCCCAAAGCGGGTAGGGTAGAGGAACTGGTGAAATACTGCGAGGAAATAGCTTGTGGAGCGCCTAATCTGCCTTTCTATTTCTATCATATCCCTGTGCTCAATGGGGTGTACCTTCCTATGTTGCCGTTCCTTAAAGCAGCTGACGGACGTATTCCTAACTTAGCGGGTATCAAATACACCTACGAACCACTTTATGAGTACAACCAATGTATGTTGTACAACAATGGTAAATACGATATGCTCTACGGCTTAGACGAGACTATCCTCAATGCTCTTGTAATGGGAGGTGCTCGTGGTGGTATTAGCGGTACTGGTAGCTATATAGGCAAGGTATTGGTAGGTATCATAGATGAATACCACAAGGACAATATTGCCAAAGCTGCTGAGTTGCAAAACTACGCCCAAGACGTGATAAATGTAATTGCTAAATATCGTGGCAACATAGTGTGCGGTAAGCGTATAATGAAGTTGCTCGGTTTAGACTTAGGTATCAATCGTACGCCTTTCCAAAACATTACTGATGAAGAGGAAGCAGTCATTAAGAAAGAATTGGAAAGCATTGATTTCTTTAACAAATGTAACCAAATGTAGTTTATATAAAATGTAATTAACCTACCACCCCATTGTATTAATAGAATCAATCAGTAAAAATTTAAAGTAATGAAGCAAAAGTATTTATTTAATGTATTCTTCTTGTTGTTTTTTACCACAATAGGTTGGGCGCAAGAGATAATAGTGAAAGGGACGGTTTCTTCTGATGAAATGCCGTTGCCAGGTGCTGCTGTAGTTGTGAAAGGTACCACACACGGTGCCCAGACCGACTTTGAAGGAAACTATACCCTCACTGCAAAGGAGGGTGATATTCTTGTATTTAGCTTTGTAGGATATACTACTCAAGAGAGAAGAGTAACAGGAGGTGGAAATGTTACACTTAATATTAAGTTAAAAGAAGAGAGCAATACGCTTGATGAAGTGGTGGTGACGGGATATGGAGTGCAAACTCGTAAAACCTTAGCTACTTCAGTTTCTAAATTGAACACAAAAGTATTAGAAAGTGCTCCACGTTCTAATGCGGCTACCGCTCTACAAGGTAGTATTGCAGGACTTAGAGTAACCCAAGTAACAGGGAAACCAGGTACTACCCCCGAAATACAATTGCGTGGTGGTACAGGCTTCGATGGTAGTGGCTCTCCTTTGGTCTTAATAGATGGAGTACCAGGTTCTTTTTACGCCTTAAACTCTGATGATATAGAATCTATGGAGGTCTTAAAAGACGCTGCTTCTACTGCTATTTATGGAGCACGTGCTGCGAATGGAGTTATCTTGATAACTACTAAAAAAGGAAAAACAGGACGTTCTAATATTACCGTCAGAACCAAATATACGATGAATCAGAAACGTGCTTTACCCGATTATCTTGATGCGCGCGACTTTATCTACTGGAATAGACGTGCTATTAAGAATGTACAAGACTACGGAGTACACAATTTCGACCAATTCCTTACCGGTACACACGCTATGTCAACAGGTAATAACACTACTGATTCACCATATACTACAATGGAACTTACTAATGCCAATCGTTATTTGCTTAATAATCCAGAATGGCAAACAATGACAGATCCTTTAGACCCTACTAAAACACTTATTTTTCAAAATAATAATGTAGGAGAACTTATCTATCAATATAGTGATGCTAAAGATTACAGTGTTTCATTTGAAGGAGGTAATGATAAAGGCACTTACTATTTGGGATTAGGATATTTAGATGATACGGGTTTAGTATTAGGGTCTAACTTTAAACGTTATTCTGGTACTTTTAACGGTTCATATAAGATTACTGACGATTTTAAAGTATCTTCTAATGTTCTTTATGCTCAGTCTAACAAAGTAGGGTCTTTTAGAGATGCTTTGAGTACTTATGCCAATGAAGATGATTATTTTATTTTCCAACGTTTTGCAGGGCAAGCACCTACTTCGCGTATTTACAATACCAATCCCGATGGCAGTTCTTCTAAAGACTACAACCCTGGTAGTAACTCAAGTTTTGGGAACCCTGCTTACTACAAAGATAAGTTCTTAATGGACAATATAGAGCACCGTATTACGGCTTCGGTACAGTTTGATTGGAAATTGCTTAAAAATCTTTCTTTGATGGCACGTGCTAGCCATTTTGCTGTGCATAATACAGATGAAAGGTTTTACAAGGCTTATATGAATAGTGGAGCTTTAGTATCTTCTCGCCAAGCTAAAACGGCTTACGATCGCACTATGAACAATCAGGGTACCCTTACGCTGAACTACAAAAATACTTTTGCTGAAAAGCATAATCTAAGTGTATTATTAGGAGGTGAGTTTTTCAAACAACAACAATTCGCTTCTAATGCAGCTACTGAAGGTTCTCCCACTGACCTTATCCGTACCCTCAATGCAGGAGCTAAAGCAAGTGGAATCCCTTATTCCTACAAACGCGATTATAGTATAGTGTCTGCTTTTGGGCAACTTAATTACGATTATGACGATCGCTACCTTTTAGGACTTACTTTCCGTTATGACGGTACTTCAAAACTACGTGATAATAAATTCGGCTTTTTCCCGGGAGCTTCTATAGGTTGGAATGCTCATAATGAAGAGTTCTTCAAAGAAGGAAAAATTAGCCAAGTAATCAGCAGACTAAAACCACGTGTGAGCTATGGGGTAAACGGAAATATTGATGCTTTGACTATAAGCAATGATTACTATTGGTTGTTAGGTAAATACAGCGTACAATCACCCTATAATGGTAAGAAAGGCTATGTAAATACTTCTGTACCTCTGTATTACTTGAAATGGGAAAAAGCTACTACCCTAAACTTTGGATTAGACCTTGGACTTTTTAACAATCGTGTGAATTTCTTAGTAGATTATTTCATTCGTGATATCTATGATAAATTGGCAGACCAAAGAATACCTATCTCTACAGGTTTCTCATCTGTGAAAATTAATAATGGTACGCTACAAAACAGAGGTATTGAAATTGAAGCGAACTTCAAAGTTATCAATACCGATGATATTAAATGGAATATAGGAGCTAACTTTACCCGTATTCGTAGCTTTGTGAAGAAACTTCCAGATAACGGTAATGATAAGAATCGTATAGGAGGACAAGAAATATGGGATCCTTCTAATCCTACCAAAACTATATATGTAGGTGGTCGTCAACAAGGAGAACGTGTAGGTGATGATTTGGTGTTAGGCTATCAAGATGAAGGTGTATATCATAACCAAGCTGAATTAGATCCTCATAAAGACAGACAAATTCAGTTTTATGCTGGTACGATACCTACTGCTAATAGAAAACCTATGGTAGGTGATACCCGTTGGAAAGATGTGAATGGAGATGGTATTATTGATAGTCGAGATAGAGTGGTATTGGGTAGAACCACCCCTGATTTTATAGGAGGTTTTACTACTGATTTTACTTATAAAAATATTAATCTCTTTGTAAAAACAGACTATGCGGTGGGGCACTTAGTACACAATTCCGTACGAAGTAGAGGTATTTCACAAGTACAGGGTAATATGAACTGGACATCAGAGATAAAAGATACTTGGACACCTGAGAATCCTAATGCTGATATTCCACGTTATGACTTTACCGACCCTCGTGGCAACCATAAAGCTGAAACAAAAGCAGGAGAAGAACAATTTACAGCAAGTTCTCGCTACTGGGAAAAAGGAGATTATTTAGCTTTGCGTGAACTTACACTTAGCTATAATTTGCCAGGATCTTTAGTGAATAATGCTTTTAAAGATATTCGTCTTTTCGTTTCAGGTACTAACTTAGCTTACTTTACTAAGTATTCGGGTTATTCTCCTGAAAAAGGCGGTTGGGACAACGGACGTTTTCCTTTGCCACGTAGCTTTACTTTTGGTATCAATGCTACTTTTTAAATAACTTTTTAAAATAGAACTAAAATGAAAAGAAATATATTATTAGGACTCTCATTGCTATTTTTGGGAGCCTGTGAATTAGAAACACCTCCTGAAAGTGATCTTACTTATACAGGATTTTGGAATAAAGAAGAAGCAGCCAAGTCGGTACACTCAGGCGTATATTCACGTTTTAGATCTTATGGGTATACAATGTGGCTGATGGGGGAACTCCGTTCTGATATATGGGGCGGTAAAGGTATTGAAAATTCACATAATCAAGACCTTTATACCAATGATATTAACATTACTAAGGTGGCATTTAATAACTGGGGAAATTGGTATACAATGCTTCATTATATCAATGATTTTATTAAAAATGCTCCTCAAACTCCTTTCAGTAATGAAAATGAGAAAAAGAATATGTTAGCACAGATGTATGGACTTAGAGCCTATATCTATTACACTATGCTAAAAAGTTGGGGAGATGTACCTATTGTTACAGAACCTTTGCAAAACGTTGATAACTTAGTAGCCCTTAAAAAAGCACGTGCTCCTAAAGCAGAAGTATTAGCTTTTATCAAACAAGATATTCAAAAATCATTAGACTTATTTGAAAACAATGAGAACTTTTATCGTGATAATGTCTATTGGTCAAAACGTGCTACCCTTATTCTTAAAGGAGATGTCTTCTTGTGGTCAGGTAAAGTGTTAGGTGGTGGTGCAACTGAATTTAGCGAAGCCAAGAATGCTCTTAGCCAAGTCTCAGGAGCATTAGTGCCCTATGAAAACTTATGGGGTATTGATAATGAAAAAAATACTGAGTTTATTTTTGCCTTAGACTATAAGAAAGATGAAGCTGAACATTTCTATAAAGTAACAACAGCACGTAATACTGATGTTAAGGATAAGTTTGATGATAGTGGTCGTAAAATTTCTTCTTTTCTATATGTAGAAGGAGGTAACTATAATTCTCCTTCTGAAAAAACTTTGCGCCTAATAGATGACGTAAAAGATCAACGTCGTGCTACATTTGTACGTGTTTATTCTGATAATGTAGGACATATTCCTTTTAACACTACTAATTATTTAGGTTCTATATTATCAAAATTCATAGGAAGGAATAACTCAGGTGATATAGTGAATGAAAATAATGTACCTATTTATCGCTATGCTGATGTATTATTGCTATTGGCAGAGGCTAAAAATAACTTGGGGGAAGACCCTTCTGCTGAGATAAACCAAGTGCGTGCAAGAGCTTATGGTAGCAATTATAACGTAGCTACCCACGGTTATACTAATAGTACTAAGGCTAATAATGCCAAGGCTATTCTTGATGAACGTTACAAAGAGTTCATTGGAGAAGGTAAACGTTGGTGGGATTTACTACGTGCGGGTGATAACTATGTATATGATGAAGTAGCTTCAATGACTTCCAATGGTACAAAAAAGAATATATATTTACCTATTTCTCCAGCTATGATAGCTGATGATAATACACTTGTTCAAACACCTGGTTACAAATAAAGATAAAGATTTTTAGCTTTATTGAAGATGAAAACGGAGTTCCTTGTAAGAGGGGCTCTGTTTTCTGTTTTACATATTTCTTTCTTAAAAAAGTACCTCTGCTTTCAATCGTTGAATGCAGAGGTACTGTCTATTTGCTGACTCTATATAGAGTATATAGAGTGGTTCACTATTTTAGCTTCAACTCTTCTACTATCTTTTGGATTTTGCTATCCAAAACCTTTTGAGTTGCTTCAAAAGCGTCTACACTGCTCAAAGATGTATTTACGCTGAAATAAAACTTAATCTTAGGCTCTGTACCACTAGGACGTGCTGCTACGCGGGTTCCTTTATCGGTGTGGTAGATAAGCACATTCGATTTAGGAACATCTATGTTTTCTACTTTTCCAGTAAGTGGGTGAAATGCCTTAGACGATTGGTAATCGCAAATCAGCGTTACTTTTTCTCCGTTAATTTCCTTCAACGGATTTTCGCGCAAGTCTTTCATCATCTTAGCAATCTCTTCTGAGCCCGAAATACCTTTTTTCACTAAGGAAATGAGGTACTCTTTGTAGAAACCGTATTCGGTATAAGCGTGTAGTAATTCTTTGTAGAAAGAACTGCCTTTAGCTTTCGCAAATGCAGCAATCTCACAAGCCAATAGGGTCGCAGTTACAGCATCTTTATCGCGTACAAAATCGCTTATCATATAGCCAAAACTTTCTTCACCACCACCTATGAAAGTGAGCTTAGGGAAGTCTTTTATCATCTTGGCAATCCATTTGAAGCCCGTGAGACCTTCTTTGTATTCCACTTTGTATGCATCGGCGATAGCTTTTACCATAGGAGTCGAAACGATAGTAGAAGCTACAAACTCGTTGCCTTTAAAGCCTTTTTTGCTTTGTTGTGCCAAGAGAAAATCGGTCATCATTACCATTGTTTGGTTACCGTTAAGTAGCACCATTTTGCCGTGAAGGTCGCGAACGGCTATACCTATACGGTCGCAATCGGGGTCAGTACCTATTACGATATCAGCTCCTATTTGGTCTGCTTTTTTGAGTGCCAACGTAAGAGCTTCGGGCTCTTCGGGGTTAGGTGATTTTACCGTAGGAAAATTGCCATCAGGTACAGCTTGTTCCTCTACGATGTGTACATTGGTAAAGCCTGCGCGTTTGAGCACATCGGGTACCATAGTAATAGACGTTCCGTGCAAAGAAGTAAATACAATTTTTAGCTTGTCTTTCTCAGGAGCGTTGAAGTCCCCGTGTTTGATAGATGCTTCGGCAAAAGCATTGTCAAGTTCTTTGTCGATATAGTGAATAAGACTCTCATCGGCATTGAATTTGATATCTTTGAAGTCAATTGCTTCAATAGCTTTCATAATATCACCGTCTTCGGGCGGTACTGTTTGTCCGCCGTCTTCCCAATACACTTTATAACCGTTGTATTCTGGGGGGTTGTGAGAGGCGGTAAGAACGATACCCGCTTGGCAGCCTAAGTAGCGTACTGTAAACGAAAGCTCTGGGGTAGGGCGGAGGTCGGAGAAGAGGAATACCTTAATGCCATTAGCAGCAAACACATCGGCTACTATTTTGGCAAACTTCTTAGAGTTGTTGCGACAGTCGTGAGCGATAGCCACTTTAATCTCTTGGTTAGGGAAACATTTTTTGAGGTAGTTGCTCAATCCTTGGGTATTTTTGCCCAAAGTGTATTTGTTGATGCGGTTGGTACCAATTCCCATAATACCGCGCATACCACCAGTACCGAACTCTAAGTTCTTGTGAAAGGCTTCGTTGAGCTCATCGGGATTTCCGTCGATGAGGGCTTGAACCTTGTTGCGGGTTTCTGCATCAAAAGTGTCAGAAAGCCACATTTTTGCTGTTTCAATACTTTTCATAAAATTAATTTTATATAGAGGCTGACTCTTGTTATATATTTTATCAGCGTTGTTTTTCGTTAGCAAAGGTACGAATAATTTTTAAATTAGCAAATCTGTCAGTTAGCAAATTCACTAATTTGTAATTTTTTCAATTGATGCCACCATTCGTATAACATAAACTCTAATTGCTTGTTGTCTTTTCGCTCTACAAGCCGGTGTGCTTCGGGTTTTTCCATTACATAGAAAGCCAAGGTGCCTATTTCTTCTTCCGTTAGGTGATGTTCATTTTTGAGGTAGTTGCCCATCTCATTTACGATGTAATGTGCCACCCTTAGGTTCTTTTCATTGATAACTTGTTGTTTTATAATCTTTGCCTTTCCGTTCAGGTGGTTGATAATTGCATTGAAGTTAAAACTCACATTTCCTACTAGTAGTTTGTAGAGGGAGAATTTGTCTATTTGAAGAATATCTGTATTAGCGTACTTCCGTTTCTCTTCCCAAGTGCGTTCTTTTGGAGTGTGTTGTAAAATACCCAAACTCTGAGCAGTAATCTTAGGTTTTTCAGTAACACTCACTTCTTCTAATGCAATGGTAATATCAGCCATTTTCAAAACAATCAATCGCTGTAAATCCACTTGTGTAAGGGTGTGGTAAAGTGTTTTCTTGCCTACATACGTAGCTTTTAAGCTCTGTCCTTTGGTAGCGTCTATCGAAAAAGACCCCTCAGCATCGGTAGTAGTATAGTGCTGGTTGTCTATGTTTTGAATATGCACCCCTTCCAAAGGCGCATTGTTGTAGAATACTTTTCCTCTGATACGCGTCATTTCTTGCCCCCTCATCAAAAGCGGACTCATCAGCAATAATATGAAAAACCATAATCTCATTACTAAATTAATCGTCTGTGCGGCTCACACTGCCTGTACGGATCGCACTGCCTGTACGGATCGCACCTCGCACCTCTAAATCAATTTCATCTTCTTTGCTTTCTCCATCATAAAGGCTTTGGCAGCCTCGTATTCATTGGGGATTTTACCTTCTAAAATCGCTTCTTTTATCGCTTCTTTTAGCATTCCTACCGGTTGTGAAGGAGGTAAGTTGAACGTCTGCATTATCTCTTCACCGCTTACCGGAGGTTGGAAATTGCGAATGTGGTCTTTTTCTTCTACTTCCACTACCTTTTGGCGTACTATCTGGAAATTGTCGTGATATTTTTTGAATTTCTTAGGATTTTTAGTAGTAATATCAGCTTCGCAGAGGGTCATTAGGTCTTCAAACTCCTCTCCAGCATCAAATACCAAACGGCGTACAGCCGAATCAGTAACAATATCATCAGCGATGATAATAGGGCGCGAACTCATCTTTACGATTTTCTGCACGTATTTCATCTTGTCGTTCAGAGGCATTCGCAAACGTTTGAAAAGGTGATATACCATCTTGCTCCCCACAAACTCGTGTCCGTGAAATGTCCAACCTATCTTCTTGTCAAAGCGTTTGGTAGGTGCTTTGCCAATGTCGTGTAAGAGCGCTGCCCAGCGTAACCAGAGGTTATCGGTGTTTTCTGATATATTATCCACCACTTCTAAGGTATGCCAGAAGTTATCTTTATGGCGTTGTCCGTCGTGTTCCTCCACCCCTTGCAAGGCAATGAGTTCTGGGAGGATATAGTGTAACAAGCCCGTTTCGTACAGCAATTTCAGTCCAATAGAAGGTTTAGCCGAAGCGAGTATCTTGTTCAGTTCCTCTACAATACGCTCGTTCGAGATGATTTTTAGCCGTTCCTTATTATCAGTAATAGCTTTTAGCGACTGCTTTTCAATCTTAAAATTCAGTTGGGTAGCAAACCTGATAGCACGCATCATACGCAAAGGGTCGTCTGAATAAGTAATATCAGGGTCTAAGGGGGTACGAATGAGCTTTCGTTTTAAGTCGCCTAAGCCGTCAAAAGGGTCTATAAGCTCGCCAAAAGTATCTCTGTTCAATGAGAAAGCCATTGCGTTGATAGTGAAATCCCTACGATTTTGGTCGTCTTGTAGCGTGCCACTCTCTACATAAGGCTTGCGTGAGTTTGCCTCATAGCTTTCACGGCGTGCCCCTACAAACTCAATATCCAAGCCATCGGCTTTAATCATTGCTGTACCAAAGTTTTTAAATATCGATACTTTAGGAGCATTAGGCAATCGCTCAGCTACTTTTTCAGCCAACGAAATACCACTACCGATTGATACTACATCGATGTCTTTGGGAAGTTTTTTCTCTAATAAATAATCGCGTACAAAGCCCCCAATCACGTAACTTTCAAGCGATATCTCAGCTGAAATATCGCTTATGAGTTTAAAAATAGGATTAGAAAGCGCTTCAGTATAGTTCATTAAAATTCGTTAATTGTTTTGCGAATGGCAACCAAACGCGTTAAAAGACCTTCAAGGAGGTCGAGATGTAGCATATTTGCCCCATCACTTTTAGCGTTAGCAGGGTCAAAATGGGTTTCGATAAAAAGTCCATCGGCATTGTTCACAATAGCAGCGCGGGCAATGGTTTCAATCATATCTGGGCGACCGCCTGTTACCCCATTACTTTGGTTAGGCTGTTGTAGCGAGTGCGTAACGTCCATTACTACGGGAGCAAACTTGCGCATCGTCGGAATTCCTCGAAAATCTACTATTAAGTCTTGATAACCGAACATCGTGCCACGGTCAGTTATCAACGCTTTTTCATTGCCACTATCAAATACTTTTTGTACGGCAAATTGCATACTCTCAGGACTCATAAACTGACCTTTTTTCAAGTTCACTACCTTACCCGTTTCGGCTGCTGCCACCACCAAATCAGTCTGACGCACCAAGAAAGCAGGGATTTGCAGTACATCAACGTACTCAGCTGCCATCGCCGCATCGCTCACCTGATGAATATCAGTAACAGTAGGCACGCCAAAGGTTTGACCTACTTTTTGGAGTATTTTTAGTGCTTTTTCATCACCTATGCCCGTAAACGAATCTACGCGACTCCTATTGGCTTTCTTAAAGCTCCCTTTAAAAATGTAGGATATATTCAGTTTATGGGTGATATTCACTATATGTTCAGCAATTTTCATCGCCATATCTTCCCCTTCTATGGCACAAGGTCCCGCTAAGAGAAAGAAATTATCTTCTTTGTTTATCATTTTGTTTAATTGTTAGTTATAATTCTTTGAGGTTAATAGCTTTTTCGTAATTTTTTATTTGTCGGTGAGGTTCGTACTGTCATTTGTCATTCATCATTGCCCAAATAACATCGCCCTAATATTAGTAGTAAACAAGTTTACTGCAATCGCTAAAAGTATAACACCGAAAAGGTTGTGAATTACGGTAATGCCCTGTTTGCCTAAAAACTTCTCTATTTTCTCCGAAGATTTAAGCACTACATACACAATAATCATATTAATGAGGATTGCCACTATAATATTCTCTACATAGAACTTTGCCCTGAGGGAGAGTACAGTAGTGAGTGCCCCTGCTCCTGCCACCATAGGGAAAGCCAAAGGGACAATAGAGGCAGTCTCAGGCGTAGTGCCTTTGTAGAGGGTGATACCTAAAATCATCTCTAAGGCGAGAAAAAAGAGAATAAATGCCCCAGCTACAGCAAATGCCTCAACCGTTACTCCAAACAAATTAAGTAATTGCTTGCCTATAAATAAAAACAGAATAAGCAAAATACCGGCTACAATAGCTGTTTTCTCAGATTGTATACGTCCTGCTTTTTTCCGCAGATTAATAATGATAGGCACACTCCCGATAATATCAACTACCGCAAAGAGTACCATAGTAGCGGAGACAATCTCCTTTACATCGAAATTCATAATCTAAAAAATTTGTGCAAAAGTACTAAAATAATTGCGAACGATGAAAAAAAAATCTCCCAATTTGTTAATTAATTGATTTACCAATATTTCAATATAACTAAAAGCTCTATTTCACTTACATCATAATACGATAAAAACGCTTTTTTACAATTATCATAGCCTCATCTTTCCTTCATCATTTGTTCGTCATTTGTTCATTTGCCCGTGCGGCTCGCACCGTCTTTTGTTCGTCTTTTGTTCGTTCATTGTTCGTTATTTCATTATCTGCTCTTGTGGCTCGCACCGTCTTTTGTTTTCCTTAGACTTGATTCAGTTTCGCTCTATCTTCAAATAAGTCTTGTCTTTCAGACCGATAGCCTTTACCAATTTCTCTTTAAGGCTTGTCCCCCTTCGGGGGTTCGGGGGCTTCTCACTCGTCTTTTCTCTATCTGTCCTTGTATCTTGCACCGTTTTTTGTATGAACTTTGCCCAAGTTTCAAACTTTGGCAAAGTTGAAATCCACTAATAACCTTCTTTTTATCTATCTTTTAGCTTTAACTTAGATTTATTCATCATTCGTCTTTTATTCGTTCTAGACCCACTGTAGACCCACTGTAGACCCACTGTAGACCCACTGTAGAGCCACTGTAGAGCCACTGTAGACCCACTGAAGCCCCACTCTAAATTCGTTTAGTATATAGTTTAAATATATCTATCTGTCATTCGTCATTCGTTATTTGTTATTTTATTTGGTGGTTAGTAAATAAAGAAGTACTTTTGTTAAACCAAATTGTATGCTGACTATGAAGAAATCAAAATCAGGTGTCATTCATTTTCTTACCAAAGAAGAAGGCGGACGGCAACACCCTCCTACCGGTGAGGTCTATTATGCCACCACTTACATCGAGCAATTGCCTCAACCAAATTGGAGCATTATTATTGAATTTGAAGAGCCTATGAAAGAGAGTGAATACAGTGCTTTGTGCCAAGTGAGGTTTCTTGTAGGTCACGCCCCCGCTTATATCTTAGACGAACTTCACGAGCTCAACGTGTATGAAGGTGCTAAAATCGTAGGAAAAATTGTGTTTGATTAGTTATTTTTCGTCGCAAATTTAGCCAAAGTTTAAACATTAGCTAAGTTGAAAGTCTTAAATCAATTTATTAAAACAGTATGAAATCATCAGAAAAAATATTATTAGCCGGAGCGACCGGTTATTTAGGTCAGTTTATATTAGCTGAACTCTTAAAAAAAGAATACCCTACCCGCATTATAGTGCGCAATAAGTCGAAAATAGCACCCGCCTTACTTACTCATCCGCTATTAGAAGTAGTCGAGGCTGAGGTAACAAAACCCAATACTTTACTCGGTGTGTGCGAGGGGGTTACCCAAGTGATTTCCACTGTCGGAATTACTCGGCAGAAAGACAAACTCACCTACGAGCAAGTAGATTATGCAGCTAACAAGAACTTGCTTGACGAAGCACTGCGCTCAGGGGTACGTAAGTTCGTATATATTTCCGTATTAAACGGCGAAGCATTACGTCCTATTGCCATTGGGGCTGCCAAAGAGCGTTTTGTAGATACCCTTAAGACCAGTGGAATGGACTACTGTATCGTGCGTCCATCGGCTTTTTACAGCGATATAGCCACCATCTTTTCAATGGCAAAAGAAGGTAAAGTGCGTCTCTTTGGCAAAGGGCAATACGCTATGAATCCTATTCACGGCGAGGATTTAGCCGAGGTGTGTGTAGCGCAATTAGAGAGCTCCGAAAAGGAAGTGAATGTAGGAGGGGCTGAGGTGTTCACCCAATATGAAATCGCTACTTTGGCTTTCGAGGTGTTACATAAGCCTGTGAAGGTCGGTTTTTTGCCTGATTGGGTACGGAAGTCCGTTTTGAAAATAGGCAAATATCTCTTGCCTAAAAGTGCTTACGGCACTATAGAATTCGTTTTCACCGTAATGGCAATGGATTCGGTTGCGCCAATGAAGGTAGGAAAACATAGGTTGAAGGCATTTTTTGAGGGGCTTTAAAATAAATATTTGCATTTGTAGTATAAAATTACTATTTTTGCAGAGTTATTTTTTAACCTCTATGCATCATATTCGTAAAAGCAAATGGAAAACTATTACCACCGTAGGCTTCGCTTTATTTGCGATGTTCTTTGGGGCGGGTAATCTTATATTACCTCCGTTCATAGGTTTAAGAACCGAAGGAGAATGGGGTATGGCGTTGTTAGGCTTTTTTATCACCGCTATTTTAGCTCCTTTCTTAGGGGTGTTAATGGTGGCTAAAACGGGCACTCACTTCACTGATTTAGGGAAGAAAACGCACCCTTGGCTCATTAAAATCCTTACGTTATTAGTTATTTTATGCATAGGTCCTTTGGTAGCTATCCCACGCACCGCTGCTACTACTTTTGAGGTAGGTATACGTCCCTTATTACCTGCTTTTCCTAAGGTGTGGTTCATCGTTTTATTCTTTGCCGTTGTAACTGTATTATCTATATCTAAATCCAAGATTGTAAGCATTATAGGCAGGTTTCTCACTCCTTTTCTGCTGATAGTTTTAGTATTGCTTATTGTTTTAGGCGTATGCTTTCCCCCCGATAGTATTACCTCTACGGCATTTACCGCCACCGAAAGCTTTTCCTTAGGTTTCTTAGAAGGCTACCAAACAATGGATTTACTGGCTTCGGTCATCTTTGCAGGTATTGTTATTGCAGCAGTAATAGATAGTGGCTATACCTCACGCAATGAGCGTGTTTCTGTTACCTTTGCAGCAGGAATGCTTTCTACGCTCTGTTTGTTGTTTATTTATGGAGGGCTTATCTACTTAGGCGCCACTACCGATTACCCTTTAACTGATAGCGTACAACGCACTGAGCTTCTGTTACACATTTCTCATTCTGTTTTAGGGAAATGGGGCACTATTACTATTGCCTTAGCTATTGGGTTTGCTTGTCTTACTACCGCTATTGCTCTTACATCGGCAGTGGGCTTGTTCTTTGAAGAAGTAACTCACCAACGTATCCCTTACAAAGTAGGTGCTATAGCCTGTACGCTCATTTCAGTAGTATTATCAATTAACACGGTGGATAATATTATCAATTATGCGATTTATATTCTGCTATTTATATACCCCATAGTCTCTACCCTCATTATAACCGTTTTATTTTTTGACCGCTTTGTAAATAGCAAATTACCCTATATTTTAAGCGTATTGGTCACTGCTATTATTTCCACTATTGATAGCTTTCAAACATTAGGACTTCCCTTTGATAAGCTTTATGAAATTAAAAGCCTATTACCTTTGAGCGATTACGGTTTAGAATGGTTTTTACCTGCCTTGCTAACTTTTATTATTACAGCTTTCATAAAAGGCTTTAAGAAGAAATAATTAGCGTATTATTTGCGGTTTTGATATTTATTTGTACTTTTGCGCCGTCTCATAAGGGGTGCTGTAACAGGCTGAGATTATACCCATTGAACTTGAACGGATAATCCCGTTGAAGGAATGAAACTAAGCAATTGGAGCTTGTTTTTGCTTTTGGGTAGCATAAACAGGCTTTTTTATTTTATTAACACACCAAATAATAGCCTCTTTTATTTGTAAATATTTATTTTACAATGAAAAATGTACTTTTGTACACTGCTATTTGCTTTACTACATCGGCAATGGCACAACAGGCAATAGAGCCTGACTCTATCGTCCCTTCACCTAAGCCCATTCAGTTAGACGAAGTATTAGTATCGTCCGTGAGGGCTACCAAAAAACTTCCCGTAACCTTTTCTAACCTCTCTAAGGAGGAAATCAAAACCAAAAATTTCGGTCAGCAATTGCCTTTGTTGTTAGGTCAGTTACCTAATGTGGTGAGCTATTCCGAAGATGGTTCGGGTTTTGGTAGTAGCAATATGTTTGTACGAGGGAGCGATTTGTACCGTACTAATGTTACTATCAACGGCATACCGCTCAACGACTCCGAATCACAAGGGGTATTTTGGTACAATCTCTCCGACTTTGCTTCTTCTGCCGAAAGTATACAGTTGCAACGCGGAGTGGGTACTTCTTCTAATGGAGCAGGAGCTTTTGGCGCAAGCCTAAACGTCCTCACCGATGCCGTACAAGAGCACGCATCAGGAGAACTCGCTAACTTCTACGGTAGTTATAATACTCATAAACACAGCCTTAAACTTTCCACCGGAAAACTCAACGACCGTTTTGAGCTCAGCGGACGCTTTTCTGTTATCAAGAGTGATGGCTATCGTGACCGCGCCTCATCCGACCTTAAATCTTACTTCTTACAAGGCGCTTATAGCCACGGAGGTACGCTCATCAAAGGATTGGTATTTGGTGGCAAACAAAGTGTGTATCTCACCTATCTGGGAGTAGATAAAGAAACCTTAAATAGTAATCGCCGTTATAATCCTGCGGGTGAATACAAAGATACCGCTGGTAACAAACGTTTCTACGACAACGAAACTGATAACTATCAGCAAGACCACGCCCAACTGCACTGGACGCAACAGTGGAATACGGCGTGGCATACACAACTTTCCTTCCACTACACCAAAGGTAAAGGCTATTGGGAGAACTATGAGAAGAAAAAATATTCTAAGGTAGGCTTGCCCAAAGTGCTCGACGGGGCTGGCAAGGAACAAAAAGCATACATCATTCACCAACAAGGATTAGACAATGATTTCTGGGGTACTACTTTTTCGGTGAACTATCAGAAAGACGGCGTGCAACTGCTATTTGGAGGATTGCTCAATCGTTATGAAGGGTCGCATTACAAAGACTTGTTATGGGCAGAAAAAGCACCTTTTGTGTATGGCAATCGTTATAGCTACGAAGGTCTAAATACCAAAGAAGAAGCAGCGGGTTATGGCAAACTCACTTGGCAATTTGCCCCTAAATGGAGCCTGTTTGCCGATGTACAATTCCGTCACGTAGGGTATAAGGCGAATAAATATCAGATAGACGAAAGCCTTAACAGCTTCAACCCTAAGGCGGGTATTACCTTCTTCTTGAATACACATAACGACCTTTACCTCTCTTATGCTCGTGCTACCAAAGAGCCTAACCGCTCCGATTACAAGAGTTATTACGAAGCTTTACAGGACGACCCTAATGCTAAAAAACCGATAGCCGAGAAGCTCAACGATATCGAACTCGGTTGGCGACTCACCACCCCCAAAGTACGTTTAAATCTCAATGGTTATTATATGGGGTATGAAGACCAATTAGTGCTTTCAGGGAAACTTAACAGTACTGGTTATCCTATCCGTGAGAATGTAGGTAAGAGCTATCGTGCAGGAATTGAAGCCGATGCGATAGTGCAACTCTCAGAGCGTTGGTTGTGGTCGCCTAACGTAGCTTTTAGCAAAAATATAAACAGAGATTATAAGAGTCAAGATGCTGAGGTTGCGACTCGTACTATTAGCTGGGGTGATACTCGCATTTCGTATTCTCCTGATATAGTGCTCGGTAATACCATTACTTTTATCCCTATTGATGGTTTTCAAATAGGTTTGATTTCTAAATATGTGGGCGCACAATATGTAGATAACACCGAACGCGAGGAAGCAAAGCTCGATGCTTATTTTGTGAATAACCTCAGTTTGCAATACGAATGGAAGCCTAAAAGCACTTTCAAATCGGTATTGTTTTCAGTAATGGGTAATAATATTTTCAATACCAAATACACTCCTTACGGCGATAACGGCTACGGAATGGTGTATATTCCCGCTGCCGAAGCCAATTACTTAGCGGGGATAACGCTCAGTTTTTAGGAGATAAAAGATAAAGTCTGCTATAGTTTTTGTTACTTTGTTTTGAAGTTTCCATTTCTTTTATTATCTTTGTCGCGTAATCCTAAAAACTAACCCTATATGAAAAAACATCTATTTATTTTTACCATTGCAGGACTCTTCTTTTCCTGCCAACGCGAAGAGGCAGACGCCCCGTTCGCAACCGACACCGATATTTCAGTATTACCCAGTACTGAAACGAAGGCTTCCGACAACGGACTTTTAGGTTGGGTAGCTCTCACAGGGCAAACCCATATTTCGGCGGAGGAAGCCCAAGAAACCGCTCTCGCTACCGCTATGCAAATGCGTGAAGTAGAAGGTATTGTTACCAAAGCTCCCTTAAAAATTGGCTCGATTGAGGTAGTAAAAGGCGACACTCGTAAGCCTTACGTACCCACCAAAGGCAACGCAAAACCTGAACAAGCTGATGTGTACATTGTAAACTTTGCCAACAACCAAGGCTATGTAATTACCTCAGCAGATAGGCGTATTCCTAGTGTATTAGCTTATAACTCTTACGGTCATCTTGGCGACACTATTAGCAACCCAGGACAAGCAATACTGTTTAGCTATATGCAGGAGTACATAGAAGAACAGCGTGCCGCCTTTGAAGCTAATAAAGAGAGATTGGCTACTGAGGCAGAAGAAGCCATTTTTAAACAGCTTTCTAAAGAACGGCAAGCAGAACTGATTGCTAAAGGTTATTTCGACAAAGAAGGGAAAAGAACCAAAACAAAATATGACGGAAGAGGTTTCTTTTCAGTTTGTCCAGACTCTCCCTTTCCTCCTGAATTTGAGCATTTTGATAAAAATAAAGACAAAAAGGGAGAAGATCCTAAACATCGTATTAAAGAACCTGGTTGGGCGGATTACGATATTAAATACGGAGAATGGCGAACCGAGTATGTAAAAGCTCCTTTACTAAAAACATTATGGGGACAGTCAGGAGAGTACAACAACTCTGTTCGTTTAAAATGTAATAATGGAGAGGAAGCTCCTGTAGGTTGTGTAGCAACGGCTGTGGGGCAAATATTAGCTTATCACAAAAAACCAGAAAGGATTAAAGGTAGAATAATGCATTGGGAAGAAATGACTAAAATTGATAATGGAGATATGTTTTCCAGTATCTATAGTTATGATGTTTGGAATAACCCAATTGCTAAAGAAGATATTCAATACTTGTTAGCTCATTTAGGTGATAATGATTTACTTGCAATGGGATACACATGTGATAAAGGAAGCGGTTCAAGTAGAGCCTTAGAGGCTTTACATAGTTTAGGATATAATAAGGCTTCTCTAATAGACTATAGTAATGGAGCTCTTTTTTCAGAAATAAAAAATAATAGACCTATCTATATTGAGGGGTATTCTTATGAGACACCTCATACCTATACTACAGGCTGGTGGTTTTGGAAAAAATCACACACAGACTATAGTTACAGAGAGGGACACGCTTGGGTATTAGATGGCTTTGTAAGAAAAGAGAGGATTAGAACTATTCACATTTATTGTGATTATGGTATAGAATCCTTTACACAAGAAAGTATAGATTGGTTAGAATTGGTACACAACAATCTAGGCTGGGGAGGTAGTACAAATGGAAATTTTTCTGCCTCTGGATGGTACCATATTGGTATTTTTGACACTGAAGGAAGCAAAGAGTCTTCAAATACCTATAAATCTGGCACTCCTTATAATTATCAGTACAAAAACCGTCTTATAACTAATATCTATTAATTAGCACTATGAAAAATCTCTTACTCTTTACAATGCTATTTATAGTAATAGCTTGTAACCAAAACACAAAAGAGGATGAAACACCGCCTCCTTGCAGTTTACCTCCTCCTACTTTCTTATTGCTTGTAAACAAAAATTCTGAACTCCATAAGGAGTTTGTAAATGAAAAAGGGGAGGTAGATAAAGAACATATTTCTCTGTTCAAAGAAGAGAGTAACCAAAAGAAAAAGTATAATATTTCTTTTTATTACTCCAATGTTTCAACAAATGGAAATGACTATTTAGTAGTATCAACTCAACTTTCATTCACAAACGATGTATATACAGGTAAAACAGAAACACTCTACCTTCAGAATGCTACCAAAACCTATAAAATAGAAGTGAATGGTTCTATGCAAAATGGAGAGTGTGGAAAGTATGCAGTTACTAATGAAATTCGTGTAGATGGCACTAAAATAGAAGTGCCTTATTTAGCAAAATAACCTTAACTCCTCTGGCAGTAACCCTGCCAGAGGTTTTTACCATTTTTATATGCGTTACCTTATATATCTATTGGCAGTCATTGTCCTATCTTGCTCTAAAGAAGCCATAGAGCCCGAAAACTATACCCTGCACGTACAAAATCGCTATTTTGAAGCTGTAACCGTTTCGGTAGGTGAGCATTTTTCTGAAAAGCTATCACCCAATACTGTTTCTAAGGCATTTACTTTGCCTAAAGGTACTTATAAAGTAGTAGCTATCACAGCTTCACGCCTACACTTGGAAAGCACGGTACAAATACAAGGCAGTACGGCTGAGCTCACTATTGAAATCTGTCCTAAAGGAAAAATCTACATTACTCATTAACCATTTTGTTAAACTATGCGTTATTACTCTTTGCTTCTTATTGGCTTGGGGTTACTTTCTTGCCAAAAAGATAGCCCAACTCCTGAGCCTTTACCTCCTCACGAAATCACACTCGTGTATATGGTTGCTGATAACGACCTCGCTCCCTATGCCTTAAAAGACCTCAACGAAATAGAACGCGGGTTTATGCCCAATGGGCGCGACAAACTTTTGGTGTATATTGATAGCAATACCTCTACCGCTTTGCCTTCACACCCTGTACTTTTAGAAATTGTACACGATACCACCGAGATAATAGCCTCTAAAATCATCGCTTCTTACTCCGAACAGAATTCAGCCGATAAAACTGTAATGAGCAATGTGTTGAGAGACGCTTTGAGCTATTACAAAGGCGACAATCGTTACAAAGGACTCGTGCTTTGGTCGCACGGCAATGCGTGGCTACCGGAAGGTTATCATATAGAAACCGAAAACAAATCAGGAGTGGAGGTAAAATCGTTTGGGAAAGATATGAGTCCGCGAGAGGGGGCTATGGAGCTTCCTGACCTTGCGGAAGTTTTAAGTCCTTATCGTTTTGATTATATCCTTTTTGACGCTTGCTTTATGGGGTCGGTAGAGGTGCTCTATGAATTACGACATTCTGCCCGTTACTTTATTGCTTCGCCTGCCGAAATTCTTGCCGATGGTTTTCCTTATCACCACCTATTGCCTTACCTTATAGGGAAATTACAATTAGAAAAAGCAACCGAGGCTTACTACAACTATTACAATGCTTTGGAGGGCGCACGACAGTCGGCTACGGTTACTTTGGTAGATGGTGAGCAGTTGGAAGCATTAGCTTCTTTCTGCAAACAACTCAACACTTCTGAGTTGTCTTTAGCCCATTTGCAACAATACAGTAGGAATAACGAAAAGTATTTGTTTGACCTCAAACAAGTGCTTTCGGAGAGCAAAGCCAGTGTGGCTATGGAACCTATTTGGCAAAAGCTTTGTAAAATTGAAAGACACACACCGAGATTTGCTAATATTGCGCTTACACATTGCAACGGACTGAGTGTTTATTTGTTTGGCAAGAATGAAACGCTGAACAACTATTACAAACAATTGTCGTGGTATAGAACTACAAGGTTTCATTTCTCGTATAAATAGCTTATAAATTTCTAATTCTCAAATTTGCTAATTTGCTAATTTTTTCCTACCTTTGTCGCGTAATCCTAAAAACTAACCTTATATGAAAAAACATCTATTTATTTTTACCATTGCAGGACTCTTCTTTTCCTGCCAACGCGAAGAGGCAGAAGCCCCGTTCGCTACTGACACCGATATTTCAGTATTGCCCAGTACTGAAACGAAGGCTTCCGACAACGGACTTTTAGGTTGGGTGGCTCTCACAGGGCAAACCCATATTAATAATTTTGGTTGGGAAGGAAGCCTCTATGGCTTTAGTACTAGTATAGGGTGGTATCATATTAATGTTTTTGATGCTTTGGGAAATAAAGAATATTCTAACACCTATAAGTCAGGAATTCCTTATAACTATCAGTTTAAGAAGAAAATAATTGTTAACATACAGTAATTATGAAAAGGATATTATTTTTATCATTACTCATTAGTTTTTTATCTTGTGAAAAGTCTTCAGAGATACAAGATGAATGTATGCTTCCACCTCCTAATTTTCAATTATTTATAGCTAAATCAGCTCCTGAATTTCAAGATTTCTTAAGCGACAAAGGAGAGGCTGATAAAGAAAATGTGTATTTCTACCAAATAGTAAATAATACTGAAAAGAAATACCGCACTTTGCTACTTACTGATAATTTTAAAAATAAAGATTATGCTGAAGTAGTAACTGAGAGTGCAATATTTCTATATACAGGAAAAACAGAAACACTTTATCTTAAAAATAAGGCTAAGATTTATAAAATAGAGTTTTTAGGATATATAGGTAAATGTGGATATGCTTACTTTCAAGAAATGTATATCAACGGGGTGAAAAACAACGATTTTATCTTAGTGAAATAACCTTAGCCCTTTGGCAGAGGATTCTCTGCCAAAGGGCTATAAAAATAACTACTATGAAAAGAATATTATACCTTACACTGTTATTTGTTGTAATAGCTTGTAAAGAAAGTAAAGAAGAAAAAATATGTTCGCCACCACCTCCTACTTTTAGTATGTGGGTAAACAAAAACTCTGAGGTTCATAAGGAATTTATCAACGAAAGAGGAAATATTGACACTACTCATATTGCCCTATATAAACAAATAGGTAATACAAAGAAGGAGTATCCGATAGGATTTTATTATGAAACAGACCCTCGAGGAGATACATATTTACATATAGGAACTCAGCTTTGGTTTAAAAACGATGTGTATACTGGTAAAACTGAAACTCTCTACCTTCAAAATGCTTCCAAAACCTATAAAATAGAAGTAAATGGTTATATGGAAGACGATAAGTGTGGAGAGTATGCTGTAACAAATGAAATCCGTGTAGACGGTGTAAAAGTAGAATATCATTACTTAGCAAAATAACCTTAACCCTTTGGCAGAGAGTCTCCTGCCAAAGGGTAATAAAATAACTAATATGAAAAACATCTTATTCTTTACGCTATTGCTTTTTGCATTGCACACTTCCGCTCAAGAAGCTTACACCAAAGGTGACGTATTTATCGATGTGCAAACAGGTGCTTCGTTTATAGGAGGTATTATAGGCGGAGGGGTACACTATGGTGCTACGCCTCGTTTCTCGGTGGGAGCTAACTTTTCTAACCAGAGTTTTAATCTTAAAAGTAAATACGAAACTGCTTACGTGCCTGAGCTCAGTGTGGACTTCCATTTTGACCATCGTATGACTACCGATTGGTATACAGGGCTTTCAATAGGGCATTGTTTTTGGCAAAGTGATACTCCTGACGGACATAGTTCAGGTGGTTGTGATAGTTCTTCTACTCCTATCCCTGAAAAATTCAGAAGAGAACACCCTAATAATTTTGTACTGTGGAATGCCCACTTAGGCTTCCGTTACTTCATCTTCAAAAACGTAGGACTCAATGGACAAGTGGCTTTTGGGAATGCTCTTTCATTTAAAGTGGGGGTAAGTGTGAAAATCTGAAAATTTTAAGACTTTTTATATATAGGGTAGATATGCTTAGCTTATAGAGAGCTTATAGGAAGCTTGAACGAATCTTGGACGATAGGTATACAAAGGCTATATAAAACATTGAATTTCATACTTTTATAAGTTCAAAATTTTTAAGGGAAAACTATATGATTTCTTAATTTTAGTAAAAATCTCTAAACTAAAAAATAGTTATTTAATTGTCTTCTATTTACAATTATTTACTATCTTTGCACTTCTAACAACAAAGATATCCTTATTGGTTATTTGTCATTTGTAATTAGTATTATGATTTTTTCTTTTCTTACAGACCTCGCTAAAAACAATAATAAAGAGTGGTTCGATGCTCATAAGGAGGCTTATGAATGTGCTAAATTAGAAGCTACATTGCTTTTCAATTATATTTATACTGGGCTTGCTGAGCACGACACCCTTGCACCACTGAAAATATACCGCATCTATCGCGATTTGCGCTTTTCTAAAGACAAAACACCTTACAAGACGCACTTCGGTTGCTATATACAACGCAAACAACCGCATTACCGCGGTGGGTATTACGTGCATATTAGTCCGCAAGAGACCTTTATAGGGGGAGGTTTTTTCGACCCTAACAAAGAAGATTTATTGCGTATGCGTCAGGAAATTTCTCTCAATGCTGAGGATTTTCAAAAAGTGATGAATAGTGAGGGGATAAAGAAAGAGTTTGACGGGAAACTATGGGGTGACGAGGTGAAGACTGCCCCCAAAGGTTTTGAGAAAGACGACCCGATGATTGCCTATTTGCGCAAAAAGCAGTTTCTGTTAAAACACGACTATACACGACAAGAAGCCACAGCGGAAGACTTTGATAAGAAAGTAGTGCAGGGACTTTTGGCAATGCGTCCGTTTTTAGACTTTATGACGGAAGCCTTGACGACGGATTTGAATGGAGAAAGTTTGTTTTAGCTAAGAGGTAAAGCCAGCGACAGCTAGGTAAGTGTGATATGAAACTAACATTTAACAAAAAGTACTTTATATGGGCGTTGGCACTGTTGGGGGCAGAACTGCTCATTGCGACAGTGTTTAGCAGTATGGGCTTTATCAGAGGCTATATAGGCGATGTACTGGTGGTGATATTGCTGTACTACTTAGTGCTTTCGTTCGTGAAAGTGAAGCATAAGGATAAACTCATCTGGGGTATATTTGCCTTTGCGGTAGCCGTAGAAGTGATGCAGTACTTGGGTGTGGCTACTTATTTAGGCTTCACGAGAGGGAGTTTGGGGTATATCCTCTTAGGCAATCACTTTTCGTGGGCAGATGTGGTGTGTTACGTCATTGGTTGTCTTATTTTGCAATTCACAAGTAAGAATAAATAAAATGAGGGTGAAAGGTTATTTTGCCCCTACGTAATGTAACGCAAAGCAATTGTAAAATCGGGATAATATTATATTGAACTAAGGTTGTATTATTAGGATAAATGAAGAAAATATTAGTAACGGGGGGGGCAGGATTTGTAGGTTCTAATCTTTGTGAAGCTCTTGCCAAAGACCCTAACAACGAGGTCTATTCGTTAGACAATTATTTCACCGGTAAGCGTGAAAATCACGTAGAAGGGGTGCAATATATCGAAGGAAGTACCGAACATATCTTCGAACTTATCAGTTTTTCACCTGATATTATTTATCACTTAGGTGAATACTCACGGGTGGAACAGAGTTTTGAGGATATCGACAAGGTATTGTTGTTTAACAAAATAGGTACGCTGAAAGTATTAGAGTTCTGCAGAAAACACGGGTCTAAACTTGTGTATGCGGGCAGTAGCACCAAGTTTGGTGACGGCGGTTTAGGGAAAGACCAAAGTCCGTATGCTTGGAGCAAATCGTCGAATACAGAACTTATCAAGAACTACGGTATGTGGTATGAGCTCAACTATGCCATTGTGTATTTCTATAATGTTTATGGCAAACGCGAAATTAATACGGGAAAATATGCGACACTTATAGCACTCTTTAAAGAGAAAAAGAGGAAAGGTGAGCCCCTAACAGTAGTAGCCCCAGGTACTCAACAGCGCAATTTTACGCATATAGATGATATAGTAGCGGGCTTACTCTTGGTAGGTGAAAAAGGTAAAGGCGACGGTTATGGTATCGGCAGTCCGGAGACTTATACAGTTTTAGAAATTGCTCAGCTCTTTGGGGGCGAGATACAAATGCTACCGGAGCGCAAAGGTAACCGTATGACTGCTGAAGTTATTACCCAAAAAACAGAAGCTTTGGGCTGGCAAGCGAAGAAGCATATTAAAGAATATATAGAACTATTGTCAATTGATAATTAACAATTAGCAAGCGGGAAATGAAAATAGCTATTACAGGGGCGAGTACCCTCGCAGCTGAGGCGCTCTCCCTTCACAATAATATCCCACAAGGGCGACTTTCTGACCGTGACCAAAAACTCATAGAACAACTCAGAGCTTCTAATTCTGCTTATGAGCCCTTAGACCCCACCGTTCTTTATGCCTTACATACTGCACGAAGAGCTGTTGCACAAGCAGGCTGGCAAGGAGTTCGTTTTGGCATCAATATAGGGTCGTCGCGAGGAGCAACAATGTTGTTTGAAAAGCATTTTAGTCATTTTCTGAAAGAAGGCAGTTGCCAAACCTTAGCTTCGCCTACTACTACTTTGGGCAATATCAGCACTTGGGTAGCGCAGGATTTAAGCAATGAGGGGTTTGAGCTCTCACATTCTATTACTTGCTCTACCGCTTTACACGGTGTCGCCAATGCCATTGCGTGGCTGGAAAGTGGTATGGAAGACCGCTTCTTGGTAGGTGGTAGCGAGGCACCTCTCACTCCTTTTACTATTGCACAAGTGAAAGCTCTGAAAATATACAGTAGTCTGCCCTTGCCTTATCCTTGTAGGGCGATGGATATGAGCAAAAAACAAAGCACAATGGTGTTAGGGGAAGGGGCAGGTTGTTTCTGTTTAGAAAAAGGAGAACGACCTAACGCCTTAGCTTATATAGTGGGTATAGGTTTTGCTACCGAAAAGCTAACTCATAGTGTATCCCTCTCTAAAAACGGACAGTGCTTGCAAGATGCTATGCGTCGTGCTTTGACAAGCGCTGGGAACCCTAAGATAGATGCGATTGTAACCCATTGTACCGGTACTATCAAAGGTGACCAAGCTGAACTCAACGCTATAGAAGCTGTATTTGGCGAAGAAAAACCTTTACTCACCAATAATAAATGGCAACACGGACATACCTATGGAGCGAGTGGAGCACTCAACCTCGCAATGGCAATACGAATGTTACAGAATAACCGTTTCGAAGGGGTGCCTTACCTTAGTTATCCTGAATCTGTACCCGATAAACCCGAACATATATTAATTAATGCCGTAGGATTTGGCGGAAATGGAATAAGTGTGATAGTAAAAAAGTGAAAAAAGCAAAGTAAAAAGTAGAATATTTATAAAATGATAAATCTATGATAATAAGTAGGTTTGTACTTTTTAAAAGTAAAAAATAAGAATATTTGTACGAAAAAGATTGTGTTTCAAAAAAAAAGTGTTACTTTTGCCGGCAGTAATTATTATCAAATTATAAAAAAAGAAAATTATGTCAGACATTGCATCAAGAGTTAAAGCCATTATCGTTGATAAATTAGGCGTAGACGAAAATGAAGTAACCGCAGAAGCGAGCTTCACTAACGACTTAGGAGCTGATTCATTAGACACTGTTGAATTGATTATGGAGTTTGAAAAAGAATTTGATATTCAAATTCCAGATGACCAAGCTGAAAACATTGCAACTGTAGGTCAAGCAATCAAATATATTGAAGACGCTAAACAATAATTGGCTCATAGGCAGTAGGCTATCAACGTATACACTTGGTAGCTTACTGCTTAATGCTTTTTGCTCTAAACCTAAATGCTAAAAAGTTGAAACTAATATGGAGAAAAGACGTGTTGTAGTTACAGGTATAGGGGCTCTTACTCCTATAGGGAATACCGCCCAAGAGTTTTGGGAAGGACTCGTAGCCGGCAAGAGCGGTGCTGCGCCTATTACCCATTTCGATGCTTCAAAGTTTAAGACAAAGTTTGCTTGCGAAGTAAAGAACTTTAATGTCGAGGATTTTATAGACAAAAAAGAAGCACGTAAACTCGATAAATTTGCTCAATATGCCTTAGTGGTTGCTGATGAAGCCGTAAAAGATGCTCATCTTGATATGGAAACGCTTGATAAAGACCGCATAGGGGTAATTTGGGGCTCAGGTATTGGGGGGTTAGAAACTTTCCAAAATGAGGTAATCAACTTCAACGAAGGCGATGGTACGCCACGCTTTAATCCATTCTTTATACCTAAAATGATAGCTGATATCGCAGCAGGTGTGATTTCTATACGCTATGGTTTTAGAGGTCCTAACTTCACTACGGTTTCAGCGTGTGCTTCTGCTGCCAACGCTATGATAGATGCGCTAAACTATATTCGCTTTGGCTATGCTGATATGATGGTATCAGGTGGCTCGGAAGCAGCGGTTACTATTGCTGGAATCGGTGGTTTCAACGCCTTGCACGCCCTTTCTACTTTCAATGAAGACCCTGCCAAAGCTTCTCGTCCGTTTGATGCCAATCGCGATGGTTTTGTATTAGGCGAAGGAGCAGGAGCGGTAGTGCTTGAGGAGTACAATCACGCAGTGGCTCGTGGAGCTACTATCTACTGCGAATTAGCAGGAGGAGGTCTCTCTGCTGATGCTTACCATATGACGGCACCTCACCCTGAAGGGCTTGGTGCTAAAAACGTGATGATTAACTGTCTTAAAGACGCAGGAGTATCAGTGAACGAAGTGGATGCTATCAATATGCACGGCACCTCTACTCCATTAGGAGATATCGCTGAATCTAAGGCAGTATTAGATGTATTTGGTGAGCACGCCTACGATATCAATATCAACTCTACTAAATCGATGACGGGGCACTTGCTCGGAGCTGCGGGAGCGATAGAAGCAGTAGCGTCTATTCTCGCTATCAAACACAGCATCGTTCCTCCTACCATCAACTTTGAACACCCCGATGAAAAAATAGATCAACGTCTTAACTTCACCTTCAACAAAGCGCAACACCGCGACGTGAAAGTAGCGATGAGCAACACCTTTGGTTTCGGTGGACACAATGCGTGCTTATTATTCAAAAAGATATAAACTATAAGTGTTCGGCTTAAAGAAAATATTAACTTTTCCCCGTCTTATTCCTAAGAAGAAAGACGGGATTTTTTATACTAAAATCAAAGAACTTTTAGGATTCCCTCCTAAAAACTTATCGTATTACAGCGAGGCTTTTACACACCCTTCTTATCAATTCCAAAAAGCAACGCGTAAGAGTTATGAACGCCTTGAATTTCTGGGTGATGCGATTCTCGGCGCCGTGATAGCCGACTATATTTTCACCAATGCCCCCGAGCAAGATGAGGGTTATCTCACCAAAATGCGCTCTAAAATTGTAGAACGTCGCAATCTCAACCAGCTTGGTAAGGATATGAGGCTCTTGGACTTCTTGCGCACTAAACTTACTCCGCGACAGTTAGGTAATAATATCACTGGTAACCTCTTCGAGGCACTCATAGGGGCAATTTATTTGGACAGAGGTTATAAGGCTTGTTTTAAGTTCATTGAACGCGAGCTTATTTTGCCGTATATCAACATCAAGAATTTAGAAGGAAAGGTTATTAGCCATAAGAGTTTGCTGATAGAATGGTGTCAAAAACATAAGTTAGACTTTGCTTTTGAGGCTGAAGAAGATATAGAAGATTGCTCTGAGACTAAGTTTTTTGTTGCTAAAGTGCACGTACAGGGCTTTTCGGTAACTCGGGCGCGTTCTACCTCTAAGAAAAAAGCTGAAGAGATTGCTGCCAAGCGTGCTTGCTACAAAATTCAGGGTAAACAACATCACAAATTGGACGTACAATGAAAATCCTTCTCCTCTCCGATACTCATTCGTATATAGACGATCGTATATTGCACTATGCCAGCGAGGCAGACGAAGTGTGGCATTGTGGCGACTTTGGTAACTTGGCAGTGATAGAGGCGTTGCAAGCCGTAAAACCTTTGCGTGGGGTCTATGGCAATATCGATGGCATAGAGATACGACAACAGTTCCCTGAAGTAAATCGGTTTGATTGTGAGGGTGTGGAGGTACTGATGATACACATAGGAGGTTACCCTAATAAATACAGTCCGTTGGCAAAACAAGAAATCCTAACCTGCTCTCCTAAACTCTTCATTTCGGGGCATTCACATATTCTAAAAGTGCAATACGATAAACAGTTTCAGTTGCTACACCTCAACCCAGGAGCCGCTGGTCTCTATGGCTGGCAAACCGTGCGTACGATGCTTCGTTTTGAGATAGAAGCAGGAGAGATTAAGAATTTAGAGATTATAGAGTTAGCTCGTAGCGCGACAGGTAATTAAGTTACTAATATTATCAGAACTAAAAGTAATACAAAATAGGCTGTCCCTTAAACGGACAGCCTATTTTGTTTCTTCTCTATTGTCTTTCATTACTAATTTTCACTGCTTTTCCTATCAGGGTAGTAGAAGTACAATCTGTAATTTTTACCATTACAAAATCGCCTATTTTATAATCTTCTTTGGGGAATACTACTACGGTATTCTGACTATTGCGCCCCATCCACTCTTTATCCGATTTTTTAGAGTTTCCCTCTATGAGCACTTCTACCGTTTTGCCTATTTGTGCTTGAGTGCGGTACAAGCTGTGTTTTTGTTGCAAGTCGATAATCTCAGCAAGACGGCGTTTCTTTACTTCTTCGGGTACATCATCTTCTATTTTGCGAGCTGCCAGCGTACCAGGACGCTCCGAATAAGCAAACATAAACCCAAAATCGTACTTCACATATTCCATTAACGAAAGCGTATCTTGGTGGTCTTCTTCAGTTTCGGTAGGGAAACCAGCAATCATATCTTGCGAAATAGCACACTCAGGAATGCGTTCGCGTATGCTGTCTATCAACGCGAAATATTCTTCGCGAGTGTGGAGGCGGTTCATCGCTTTGAGAATACGATTGCTACCGCTCTGTACGGGCAGGTGGATATACTTGCAGATGTTAGGGTGTTTTGCCATCGTATCAATCACATCAAGGGTCATATCCTGCGGATTGGAGGTAGAAAAGCGGATACGCATTTCAGGCTGAGCTGTTGCCACCATATCGAGGAGTTTAGCGAAGTTGATAGCGGTGGCTTGTTGCATCTCACTTGCTTTGCTGAAATCCTTTTTGAGTCCGCCTCCATACCAAAGGTAACTATCCACATTCTGTCCCAGTAGAGTAACCTCTTTGAAACCACGAGCTTGGAGGTCGGCGATTTCGTTGAGGATAGAATAAGGGTCACGACTGCGTTCACGTCCGCGAGTGAAAGGTACAATGCAGAAAGTACACATATTGTCACAACCGCGCGTAATAGACACAAAAGCTGTTACACCGTTGCTATTGAGACGGATAGGCGCAATATCGGCATAGGTTTCGTCCTTAGAGAGAATCACATTTACCGCTTCACGACCTTCTTCCACTTCTTCAAGTAGGTTAGGTAAATCTTTATAAGCATCAGGACCTACCACCATATCCACTATTTTTTCTTCTTCGAGGAAGGAGTGTTTTACCCTTTCGGCCATACAGCCCAATACGCCCACTTTCATAGCGGGTTTTTTGCGTTTGTACACATTAAACTGCTCCAAACGCTTGCGAATGGTCTGTTCTGCCTTTTCGCGTACTGAGCAGGTGTTGATAAGCACCAAATCGGCTTCGTCAATAGTGTCGGTAGTATTATATCCCGCTTTGGAGAGAATAGAAGCTACGATTTCACTGTCGGAGAAGTTCATTTGGCAACCATAACTCTCGATATATAGTTTTTTAGAATTGTTATTATCAGCTTGTAAAACAAGGCTTTGTCCTTGTTTACTTTCGTCTATTTCTTTAGCCATAGAGGTTTTCTTACTTAATTGAGGGCGCAAAGATAAAGATAATTTGGCAATTAGCCAATTTGTCAGTGAATTGGTGAAATAAAATTATTGTCAAAAAGTTTTGTGTATATCACTTTTTTGTTGTACCTTTGAGGCTTGAATAAAATTATTGTAGTTTTAGATATATGAAAACCATAGACAATTTTAATTTTGCGGGCAAGAAAGCCCTTATTCGCGTGGACTTTAATGTGCCATTGGACGAAAATTTTAAAGTAACTGATAACACTCGTATTGAGGCTGCGAAACCTACTATCGAGAAAATCCTTAAAGATGGAGGAACCGCAGTACTTATGAGCCACTTAGGTCGCCCAAAAGGGGAACGCAACGACAAGTATTCTTTGCGTCACATCGTAAGTGAAGTGGAAAAAGTATTAGGTAAAAAAGTGATTTTTGTAGATGATTGCGTAGGCGAAGTAGCCGAAAAAGCGGTAGCAGCTGCTCCTGCTGGTAGTGTGGTATTACTTGAAAACTTACGTTTTCATAACGAAGAAGAAAAAGGAGATGAAGCATTCTCTAAACAGCTTGCTAAACTCGGCGATATCTATGTGAACGACGCTTTTGGTACCGCTCACCGCGCTCACGCTTCGACTACTATTGTAGCGAAATTCTTCCCTAACCACAAATGCTTTGGTTACCTCCTCGCTAAGGAGATTGAAAGTATTGATAAAGTGATGAAAAACGGTGAAAAGCCTGTAACTGCTATCCTTGGTGGTTCAAAAGTTTCTTCTAAAATCACTATTATTGAAAATATCTTAGATAAAGTGAACCACCTTATCATAGGTGGCGGTATGGCTTATACTTTCATCAAAGCACAAGGCGGAAAAGTAGGTAGTTCTATCTGCGAAGACGATAAACTCGACCTTGCACTCGATATCCTTGCCAAAGCCAAAGCTAAAGGAGTAGAAGTACACTTGCCTATAGACGTAGTAGCTGCTGACGCTTTCGATAACAACGCCAAAACACAAGTAGTACCTGTAAATGCTATTCCCGATGGTTGGGAAGGATTGGACGCAGGACCTAAGACTCTTGAAAACATCAAATCGGTATTGCTTAAATCGAAAACTATTTTGTGGAATGGTCCTATCGGAGTATTTGAAATGCCTAACTTTGCAAAAGGTACCATTGCCGTAGGTGATTACGTGGCTGAAGCTACTAAAAAAGGTGCTTTCTCACTCGTAGGAGGTGGCGACTCGGTAGCTGCTGTAAAACAATTTGGTTTTGAGCATAAAGTAAGTTATGTTTCTACCGGTGGTGGAGCGATGCTTGAAAGCCTTGAAGGATTGGTACTCCCTGGTATTGCAGCTATTAACGAATAGTTAAAATATAAAAAAAGAAAAAGAGGTAACTAAAAATTAACTTAGTTACCTCTTTTTTATATCTTCATTATTTCTTCCCTGTTACTTGGGTGATAAGGTTCATTTTCTTCTTCTTATTTTGCTGTTTTTGGTATTCATCGAACTGCATTAGCAAGTTGTTATTAGCACGGATGAGCGCATTAGTTTCTAATAAAATACTAAAATATAATTTAGTAGTTTTATGGCTGGTTTCGGTAGTGCGAATACGGTCGATTTGTTTTTGTACCATCTTTGACACTTCGTTTTTCAACACCTTACAATCTTCGAAAATTATGTGTAACTTGTTATAGTCTGAACCTTTGAATATTTCGGCTTCTGCCTTAAACACATCTTCCATCTTATCGGAAATGTATTTTAAGTCACGTAGCTGATTAAATTTGAGGTTCTTGTGATTGTTGTTTACGTGTTCATAACTATTGAGTGTAATAGCCGTGAGACATTGTGCCATATCCTGCAAACAGTCCAAAATAAGGATATAGAACTTGCTGGACGCTACTGAACTTTCATTCAGCGATTTGATAAAGTAGTATACATTACCTTTCAGCTCATCGAGTTCTTTTTCGAGCTTTTTAGCATTCTTTTTGTTTTTGGTGAGTTTGCCTAAATCTTGAGTGCCGAGATTCTTCACCACTTTGCTATAAAGCTGGTCGATGCGGAAAATCGTTTCGGATACATAGTTAGAGCTTTCTTTGATGACACCGCCAATGGTAGCCAAGTCGGCGCGCTCAAAGCGTTTGCCTTGTGCTTTGGCTTTCTGTTTATTGCGGTAGATAATTGCGTTGCGAATGAGTACAAAGCCTACTACCATTATCATCACAATAAGCCCAATCACGCTTCCGTAATACAAAATGCCTGCTACCAAAAATGCCCCGATAAAGGCAACAATAGCCGTTAAAAACCAACCGCCGATTACGTTCAGTACCCCTGCCACGCGATATACAGCACTATCACGCCCCCAAGCTCTATCGGCAAGGGAAGAACCCATTGCCACCATAAAGGTTACATAGGTAGTAGAAAGTGGGAGCTTAAAGGAAGTACCAATGGCAATCAAACTACTGGATACCACGAGGTTAATAGCAGCACGTACAAGGTCGAAAGCAGGAAGGTCTTCTTCTTTTACATTAGGGTCAGGTTCAGGTTTTTCAAAACGGTGGTCTATTTTGTTGCTAATCGACTTTGGCATTATGAAGTTCACGGCATTGGCACAAATCACTGTAATACGCACCAAGAATCGGGATAAGAAGTTAGAAGAAAACTTCTCTTCACCTCCTTCGTTTTGACGAGATAGATTGACGCCTGTATCAATTACGTGACGTGCTTTTTTGGAAAACCAAAGGGTGAGAATCATCACAAAACCGGTGAGCAATAGCAAGGCGGTAGGGGTAGAGATTTGCCCATCGGCTAAAGCACCCATTAGCAAGCCGTCGTGAGCTACTCCTGAATTATGCCATATATCATACGACTGATAAGCCGCTACGGGTACCCCTATGAAGTTCACTAAGTCGTTACCCGCAAAAGCCATTGCCAAAGCAAAAGTACCGCTGAGGATAATTACCCTAAAAATATTTACTTTCATACGGATAAGCACTTGTGAGAGCACCGAATAGAAAATAAAACAGCCAATGAGTAGTGGCACTATATTCGTGTCTATCCACGCAATGGCTTCTTTAGGAATGAAGGCGACATCTTTGAGTCCTTTAAAGATAATGAAGTAGGAAAGCCCCGTAAGCGAGAGCCCGCCGAACACGCCTCCTACATATTTTACATTTTCTTGATATTTAAATGAGAATATTAATCGGGCTAAGTATTGTACAATCGTACCGACTGTAAAGGCAATGGCTACCGAGGTGAAAATACCGGTGATAATTTTGCCTGCTTCGCTTGTATTGATATAGTTGAAAGCGTTAAAAAGCGATTCGTCACTCATAAACGTTTTGATAGTGGCGACACACATCGCAGCGCCCAAGAGTTCGAATACGATAGAAACGGTAGTGGAAGTAGGTAGACCGATAGAGTTGAAGAGGTCGAAGAGGAGTATATCGGCAAGGATAACCGACATAAAGATAACCATTACCTCATCGAAATAGAAGAGTTGGGGGTTAAAGATGCCTTTACGTGCGATTTCCATCATTCCGCTAGAAAAGACGGCACCAATGGCTACCCCCACGCTGGCGACTATCATAATGGTGCGAATGGTGGCTACTTTGGAGCCTACGGCAGAATTAAGAAAGTTAGCTGCATCGTTACTCACACCCACCACCAAATCGATAACGGCGAGCACCAAGAACACGAACAGCATAAAGATGTACACCTGTTCCATAACACTATATCAGTTTTATGGGGCAAAAGTACGAAACATTTTTTTAATTAGCAAAATGGGGGTTAGGTTTTAGTAATTGGATTTTTTGGAGTATCATAAGATACCGAAAGATAACGGAAGAGAGCTGAGAGAGGTTTTTGTGAAAAAATGGTGTAAGGAGGGTGGGGTTAGCTTATAGAGAGCTTATAGGAAGCTTATACGAATCTTGGACGATTGGTATAGAAAGGGTATATAAATAATTGATTAATAGCTTAATACAACAATGCCAAAAATGCCAAAAATGGGGTTTCGAGGCGAAAGAAAGAGGAAGAGGTGCTAGGCCTTAGGCCATAGGCACTAGGAGGGAGTGTGACGGAAAAGGGAAGAAATGACGAATGACGGGTGACGAATGATGAAGGTAATGTGGTGAAAACATCTTCCTATACGCATACTCTGCTATCTTTGTGCACATACTCAGCTGTCGCTGGCTATCTTCAAAAGGGGAATTGTAGCGACCGAAAGGGAGTTATCAGATGTTTGAGAGAGGCTTGCAGGAGAGGGACAATAGAGACGCAAGGGGAGTTGTGGTGATGATCATATCGAACTAACGTTGATTAATGTGAGTTTGATAGTCTATTTTATTGCTAATTGTAAATTGTTTTGTATCTTTGTCGCATTAATGATTAACCATTTATAACTCATCATTAACTATTATGAAATATTTACTATTCAGTCTTTTAGCTTCCTTATGCACCATAGGAGTCAAGGCGCAAGAAAAACTTCCTAATGTTATCTTTATTTTGGCTGACGATTTAGGTTACGGCGATATAGAGCCTTACGGTCAGCAAATTATCAAAACACCCCAACTCAGCAAACTCGCTGATGAAGGAATGAAGTTTACTCAGTTTTATACAGGTACATCTGTGTGTGCGCCCTCTCGCGCTTCGTTTATTACAGGGCAAACTACGGGTGAAACGCACATACGCGGTAATGAAGAAGTGCGTGAGCCAGTAGATGGGCAAGCACCTTTACTTGCCAACGACCCATCAGTAGCACAACTTTTTAAGAAAGCAGGCTATAATACGGGTTGTTTTGGTAAATGGGGTTTAGGTATCGTTCCTTCCGAAGGGAATCCGCTAAAACAAGGGTTTGATACTTTTTTTGGTTATAACTCGCAGTTCCGCGCTCATCGCCGTTATCCTGCTTTCTTGTGGCACGACAATGAAAAGGTGCTCATTCCCGAAAACGGAAACTATGAGCACCAAGCGGTTTATGGCGAAGACCTCATACAAGAAAAAATATTGGATTATATAGGCAAACAAACAGCTGAAAAGCCTTTCTTTATGTGGCTTACCTATACACTCCCACACGCCGAATTGGTAGTGCCTTACGACAGTATTTACGCTTCGTACGAATATCTCCCCGAGAAACCTTATAAAGGGGTGGATTACGATAAGATTACTCCTAAACCTTTTGGCTGGGCAGGTTATATGTCGCAACCGCATACTTATGCCACTTATGCGGCTATGGTGAGTCGGTTAGACAAGTATTTGGGAGAAATACGCAAGCTCCTTAAAGTTAAAGGGCTTGATGAGGATACCATTATCATTTTTGCGAGCGACAATGGGGCACATCGCGAAGGTGGTGCTGACCCTAAGTTCTTCAACTCCTCAGCAGGATTGAGGGGTATTAAACGCGACTTGTACGAAGGCGGTATACGTACCCCTTACATTGTGTATTGGAAAGGCAAGATAAAGGCAGGTAGCGTAAGCGACCATATAGGGGCTTTTTGGGATATGATGCCTACCTTTGCTGAGATTACGCATCAGAAGTATGTGCCTAATAGGCATCAGGTGTCGTTTTTACCTACGCTTTTAGGGAATAAACAACAGCAAGAGCATAAATACCTTTATTGGGAGTTTCACGAAATGGGAGGTAGACAAGCAGTGCGTTATAAAAACTGGAAAGGAGTACGCCTAAACGTGAATAAAGATAAAAACGCTCCTATTGAGTTGTATAACCTTACTACTGACCCTGCTGAACAGCATAATCTCGCCGAGAAATATCCTAAGATAGTGAAGAAAATAGAGCGATTTATGGAACAAAGCCATACACGCTCAGAGCTCTTTCCTTTTGATTGGGAGGCAAAGAAATAAAACTTACTAAGGAGGAAGAATGATAACTAAAAAGCCTTTACCTAAATACTGATTAGGTAAAGGCTTTTAAGTATGAGTATTATAGACTTTACAAATGCTCTAAGAAGTAGGTTTAAAGAGCTTTTTCATCAATCTTATGCTGCTTGGAGTCATAAGTAAAAGGCACTTTCCAAGTGATTAATAGTGCAGGAATGGTGCAAATCATTACCAATAAGAAGAAGTGTTGATATCCTAAATATTTACTGAGAAAACCACTAATCATACCAGGAACCATCACTCCTAAGTTCATCAGGCTATTGGCGAAAGCATAGTGAGCCATTTGGTATTTACCAGGAGCTATTTGTTGCATCATAAAGAGGGTAAGACCTACAAAACCGAAGCCATAACCAAAGTACTCACCTACAATTCCCAAAGCGATAGTAGGCAAGTGAGAGGGCAAGAAATAAGCAAAGAGCAGGTAAACCACAAATGGAATATTAAAAGCACACGCCAAAGTGAAAAGAGCTTTGCGCAACCCTACACGAGAGACAAAATAGCCAGCTGAAATTGAGCCAACAATAAAAGCAATAACTCCCGCAGTACCGTATACTAAGCCATATTCTTGTTCGGTGAGCCCTAAGCCTCCTTTATCAGTTTTAGCAATGAGGAAAAGAGGAGCTATCTTCATAGCTAATCCTTCTGCAAAACGGTATAAGAAGATAAAAAACAAATAATAAAAAATATATTTCTTTCGGAAGAAAGCTACAAAAATACCCCATAGTTCTTTCATTTTTACATTAAAATCACCAGCTTGCTGAGGTTTAGTATCTTTTGGCAAAGCATAAAGGTGATATAGACCTACGAGACCTAAAATAGCAGCACAAATACTAAGAATCAGTTGCCAAGAAGCAATTACACTCATACCTTTTGCTTTTACGAGCCAACCTGCTAAGAAGATAAGACCACCATTGGCAAGCACTTTTGCTAAGTTATAGAAAGCACCTTGCCAGCCAGAATATACACTTTGGGTAGCTGTGTCCAATTGTTCCATATACATTCCGTCACCTGCAATATCGTGAGTAGAACCGCTAAGGGCAATCACTCCTAATAAGGCTAAACACACAGTGAAAAAGTTGGGTAGAGGTAACGAAAAGACAATACAACCGAATAAAGCTGCTGATACTAATTCGGTAATGACAATATATTGTTTTTTAGTACCATAGAGCTCCATTATTACACTGATAATAGGTTTTAATGACCAAGGTAAGATGAGTAAAGAAGTCCAAAAAGCGTTCTGGTCGTCAGGAATACCTAATCCTTTGAAGATAATAGGAAAAACTAATGAAAGCATCACAAAGGGAAGCCCCATAGCGAAATAGGTGGTAGGCACCCAAGTAATAGGATTTTTCTTTTTCATAATGGTTGTTTATATTACTTCATTTTAAAAATCAGACAAAAGTACAAAATAATTACAAATTGGCAAGTTAGCAGATTAGCAAGTTTGAAAATACCCTAAATATACCAAAATAACTTATCAATTAAGTACTTTAAGTGCGGTTATTATTCTTTTGTTTTCTTAGCATTCATTGCTTTATAGAAGGCAGCGCGACTGAGAGGCTCATAGCTATCGGCTTCTCCTAACAAGCGTTGCTGGTCGTTAGAAACTTTGCGAAAACTATAATTGGCGAGGTTGCCGGTACGCGTACAAACAGCGTGTACCTTAGTAACATACTCGGCAGTAGCCATCAAGAAGGGCATAGGTCCGAAAGGCTTTCCTTTATAGTCCATATCGAGTCCTGCTACGATTACACGTACCCCGCGATTGGCGAGCTCATTGCACACGTGTACTATCTCGTCGTCGAAAAACTGTGCTTCGTCTATACCCACCACATCGCAACCATCGGCAAGAAGCATAATGCTGGCGGCGGCTTCTACGGGTGTAGAAGGAATTTCATTGGCGTTGTGCGATACGATGTTGGTATCATCATAACGCGTGTCGAAACTGGGTTTAAAAATCTCTACCTTCTGTTTTGCAAATTGGGCACGACGTAATCGGCGAATCAGTTCTTCGGTTTTGCCTGAGAACATCGACCCGCATATTACTTCTATCCAGCCTGTCTTTTCGTTGTCGTTTACTGTATTCTCTAAAAACATCACTTAAAAAGTATATAGTACTCCTACTCCTAATACTTGCTTGAACTGAGTGCGTGCGCCATAGTTGTGCACTTCACCATTAGGTGCTTTGTACGAATAAAACTTCACATCGTCGTCGTATTTGATATGCACCCCTATACGCGCTTGCACGTAACTATTTACCTTCAAGTTGAGATTAGTTTCCCAATCTACATCTATATTTCCGAAGTTTTTAAGGTAATCGCCATAGAAGTTGAAGGAAGTATTGAGTATCATATTCTCCATCACTTTCTCGTCCCAGCGACCGGACACTGAAAAACCGAGTTCGTTATGGGTACGCTTACCTTTCTTCAGAATAGTACCGTCAGGAGCACGCTGGGCTTTTTCTACCCCGAAAGCACCTTCATCGGCTAAACGTTGGTCGAGTACAGCAGTAGTTTTAAGCGTGATAGGCGAAAGGAAAATACTAAATTTTATCTTTGAAGGAGCATATTCAGTACCCAAACCAAAGGTGATATAAGCAGGGGCAAAGAATTTGGAGATAGGCTTTTCTACATCGGGATAGTTGTATCCGTTGCTGATTTGTGAAAGAAACTGATAGCGCGCCGTGTAATACCAAAACGATTGTGAGTCGCCTCGATAGCCAAACGATGAGATGAGAGAGAGTTTATCATCGGTTTTGCGCACTTCGCGTCCTTTTTGAGCATTAATACCGTAGTTGATTTCTAATTCGTTGTCCCAAAAGAAAGTGCGTTCGGTATAACGGCGACGGAATTTGGCATTAAATATTCCCGAAATAGAACTTTCTCCTCCTGCACTCCAATTAGAAAAAGCTACCTCGCTCATATTAAGGCTCACTTGATTGAATTTGAACCATTTTTGTTGTGCTAATTTAAAACGGTTGAAAGTGAACTTTAACGCTTCGGTATCTTTCATTACCTTTACCGTATCGGACTTTACGGGAGCTTCGTAGGTTCTTGCTTTGCGCACTTGCCCAAAAGCGGTAAAGGAGGTAAGAAACAGTAGAACAATGAGTTTTTTCATACAGAGAATCGTGCTAAATATTTCAGGGTGCAAAGGTAATGATAATTTGCTAATTTGGCAATTAGCAAATGAACTAATAAATGTAAAATGGAATGAATATAGCTGGTGAATGCTTGACAGACAAAGCGTAATGAAAATATAATAGTAGGGGAGAGGTATAGAATGAGAAGTAATTATCAGATTAGAAAATTGGAAGCTTGACAGATTGCTGAAAAAATCTTAATGTTTGTTAAATGTATGTATTTTTTTCAATTATTAAAAAGAAAAATACAACTTAGTCTCTTACACTGTAAAAAGAGTTAAAATGTTATTATTCAGTTAAATAAAAGATTTATCATACTTATCTCTTCACCGAAGCTTAACCGAAGGAAGAGCGAACCTAAGACGAAGGAAAGACGAACCTAAGACGAAGGAAAGGTGTTAGTTAGTTGAATGTCAATAGGAAGAAAGGGCTTTTAAAACTGTTGAGAAAAAAGTGTTAAAAACGTGAAATGGTTGAAGAAAAAGCAGTTTTTGTTCTTTCACACATTGGCTTATTTTGTCAATCTGCTAAATCTCTAATTTTTAAAAACTCTTCTTTGAGTGTCTCTACTTTGCCGTGAGGAATAAAACTATCAGGAAGGGTGATGATTTTCAGCGGAGTGGTATAGCTGTGCTGGGTAGCAAATTCGGCTACGGCACTGCCTAAACCGCCTGCGCTTCCTTCTTCTACTGTGATTACTTTTTTATAAGAACGGAAGATATGATGTAGCATTGCCTCGTCCAAAGGTTTGAGAAAACGGGCATCGTAATGGGCATATTTTTCGGGTTCAGCAGTTTGAGTGAGCTGTTGTTGTACATTTTCGGCAATGGCGCCAATGGTGAGTACGGCTATCTCACTACCTTCTTTTAGCTGTTCGCCTTTGCCTATAATTAGCTGTTGAAAAGGTTGTTGCCAATCGGTTTGTGTACAACGACCACGAGGATAACGAATGGCAATGGGGTGCTCGAGCGATTGCTGGGCGGTATAAAGCAAATTGCGCAACTCGGTAGCATTACGCGGTGAAACGATAATGAGGTTAGGAATAGGGCGCAAGAATGCCATATCAAACACTCCGTGATGGGTGGCACCGTCTTCGCCTACGAGTCCTGCGCGGTCTATACAGAATACTACGGGCAGGTTTTGGAGGGCTACATCGTGAATAAGCTGGTCGTAAGCGCGCTGTAAAAATGTGGAATATACCACACAGTACGGTATAAAACCTTGTGTAGCCCAACCGGCAGCAAAGGTAACCGCGTGTTGTTCGGCAATACCCACGTCCATTACCCTATCGGGGAATGCCTTTTGCATAGCCGTGAGTCCGCTACCACTACTCATTGCAGGGGTGATGACAACTATCTTGGGGTTCTGCTGGGCAAGTTCGGTGAGGGTTTGCCCTACTACGTCTTGATATTTAGCAGGGAGAGCAGAGTTTTCAGGCAGAGGGTTGCCTGTGATTTTATCGAATTGTGAAGGGGAATGGAAGAATACTTGTGAGGCTTCGGCTTTGGGATATCCTTTACCTTTGGTGGTGACTACGTGCAAGAGGCGCACTCCACGGGCTTGCTTTTCGGCTTTGAGCGCCGTGATGAGCGCGGGGAGGTCGTGCCCGTCTACTATGCCTTTGTAAGTAATCCCCAAAGCATTAAAAAAAGCACTGCGGGTAGCGTGTTCGGTTTTCAGTTGGGCAAGGTAATGAGAAAACGCTCCTACGGTGGGGTCGATAGCCATTGCATTGTCGTTCAGGATAATGAGCATATTGGCGTCGGTGGTGCCTGCATAGTTCAGAGCCTCGAAAGCCATACCACTCACAATAGAAGCATCGCCTATGACAGCTATATGTTGTCGCTCTTTATCGCCTGCCAAAGCCGATGCCATTGCCATACCCAAGACAGCGGAAAGAGAGGTAGACGAGTGTCCGGTGCCAAAAGCATCGTACTGACTTTCTGCACGTTTAGGAAAACCACTGATACCTTCTCGCTCGCGTATATGTGTAAAATACTCGTTTCTACCGGTGAGGATTTTATGAGCATAACACTGGTGCCCTACGTCCCATACTAGTATATCGTGAGGAGTATCGAACACATAGTGCAACGCAATAGTAAGCTCTACCACTCCGAGACTTGCACCTAAGTGTCCACCTCGTGTAGCAATAACCTCTATAATGCGGTTGCGGATTTGTTGCGCCAGAGCAGGAAGAGAGGTTATAGGAGTATTTTTTAGTTGTTGCATATTAAGCTTACGCTATATAAATTCAACAAAAAAGTTAAAAAGGATAAGGTTTGCGCCTTAGAAATCAAACAAATCTATTCAAATCAAACAATTAAAAAAGAAGTGTAGCTTGTGTTTGAAACTTTGGCTAAGTTCGCGACGCACTCATTGGCTAAAATCTTAATTTTCAAATTTGCTAATTCTTTCCTTTATTGACCAATTTCACTACTAACATTATCAGAGCCCCCATTGCTACAAAAGCTATTAAAGAAAAGTACCAATAGGTGATGAACAAGCCTTTTAGTATCACGGCGAATACCACCACAAAGAGGATAATTGTCGCTACTTCGTTGAGCATTCGCAGTTGTACCGAAGTAAGAGAGGCACGCCCCGCTTGGAGTCGTTTCATTATGCGCCAAGAATAGTAATGATACACAAACAAAAAGACGATGAATAGCAGTTTGACGTGAAACCATCCTTGTTTAATAAGCGTCCACTCGCCATCGTCGTATAGCATATAGAGTCCGCTAAGAGTCATCAGCACCAGCGCCGGCACGGTAATGATGTTCCACAAGCGCTCTTCCATAAAGCTGAATTGTTTGTGGAGAATTGAGCGTTCGGGGTTATCTTTTTCCAAGGCTTCGGTGTGATAGATAAATAGTCGCACCATATAGAAAAGCCCTGCGAAGTAGCTCACTACAAAGATGATATGTATGCTTTTAGCAATAAAGTAATCGGTCATTAGAAATATTTTAAGCGTTTCAGATTACAAAGATAGAAATTAATTAGCTAAAATAGAAAAAGAAGTCGTCCGAAAAGTTTTAATCTTATCTTTCATCTCTTGTCTCTTCATTAATCCAAGAAGAGAGAGCTTGTACCCACAGGTCGGAGTCGTTGAGGCAAGGAATCATTTTAAAATTTTCGCCACCATTTTTGCGGAAAGATTTACCTCCTACTATTTCTATTTCTTCGAGAGTTTCTACGCAATCGGCGACAAAGGCAGGAGCGATGACTGCTAATTTCTTTACACCATTTTGGGCAAGTTCTATAATTTTATCGGAAGTGAAAGGGGTAATCCACTTATCCTTCCCCAAGCGCGATTGAAACGCTTGTGAGTATTTTCCTTTTTCTAATCCTAACTTTTCTGCCAATAAGCGAGTAGTCTCAAAACAATGACTGCGGTAACAGTGTGTTCCTTCTTCGCTGTAAGGGTCGCAACAAGTTACACCTTCTACAATGTGTTTGTGTGCAGAGGTAGGTGTGGTTTTGTAGAGATGGCGCTCGGGTACACCGTGATAAGAAAAGAGCAAATGGTCGAAAGGAGCTGTCCCTAAATGAGCGCGTACGACCTTTGCTAAAGCCTCGATATACTCGGGGCGATGGAAGAAAGCAGGAAACTTAGTGAGACGCATATTAGGATAAGAGGTTTTGATGAGTTTATCGGTGAGGACTTCAATGGTTTCGGTAGTAGCCATTGCGTATTGAGGATAAAGAGGAATGAGGAGTACTTCATCAACTCCTTTGCTGTGTAATTCTTTTAGTGCATTGGCGATATTTGGGTTGCCATAGCGCATAGCTAATACTACGGGTACAGAGACTTTACACTGTACTTTTTCAGTAAGCCAACGACTAATGACAATGAGCGGAGAACCTTCGCTCCACCATATTTTTTGATAGGCTTTACTGGTTTTAGGTGGACGCGTATTGAGAATAACCCCGTGTACCAAAGCATAGCGCAATAGGTAAGGCAGGTCGATGACGCGTTCGTCCATTAAAAATTCTTTTAGATATCGTTTAATGTCTTTTATTGCAAAGGAATCGGGTGATCCTAAATTTACGAGTAATACTCCTTTGGGCATTTTTAGTTAAGTGAAAAGTTAAAAGTTAATCGCCTGTGCGGTTTGCATTTTTCATTTGTCTGAGAGCGCTTTCAGCGAGTTCTTCCTCTACGTCGGCTTCGGGTTTGTCTTTCTCCATCTTACCGTCTTTGCGCTTTTGGGCACTTACGGAGAGAATACACCCTAAGGCTAAGCACGTCATCCACAGTGATGTACCCCCACTACTGATGAGAGGTAGGTTCTGCCCCGTTACGGGAAAGAGTTCTACCGCTACTCCCATATTAATGATTGCTTGCAAGAGTATTGGGAAACCTAAGCCTAATACTAATAACTGTCCGTAGAGGGTAGGTGCTTTTTGTGAGATGACTACAATGCGAATGAGCAATAGTATGTAAAGCACCATTATAACGATAGCTCCTAATGAGCCATATTCTTCGGTGATGATAGCATAAATAAAGTCGGAGGAACTTTGAGGGAGGAAGTTTTTCATTGTGCTTTTTCCTGCTCCTTGTCCCATTATACCTCCTTTGGCAATAGCCATTTTGGAACGCTCTATCTGATAGCCTTCTTTGTTGTCCTCACCTCCCATAAACGATTCGATACGACTCATCCAAGTATCTACCCTATTGGGGAAAGCTTCGGGGAAGGCTTTTACTACTAATAAGAAAAGTGCAAGGAAAACAATTGCAATGCCTATAGCTGAAAAGATATGTTTCATTGGGAAACGACCCAAGAAAGTGAGCATCAGCACTGAGCTGAGAATTAGCATTGCGGTAGATAGGTTAGAAAGAAGCACTAAGGCTGCAATCACTCCTACGGGCATCCACAGGGGTAAGATAGTTTCTTTGAAAGAGAGTTTTTTGCCGTAGTTTTTAGCTAAATAAGAAGCTACATAAGCCATCAGCATTACCATTGCAAAGGTGGAGGGCTGAAAAGAGAAACCCCCTACGCTGAGCCATCGGCTGGCGTTTGCTCCTTCGATAGTGCTTCCTGAAAGGTTTGCAAAGATGAGCAGGAGCACCGCTAAGATGAGCCCCAGTTTAGAAGCGGGACGGAAAAAACGATAAGGTGTACGATGTACGATATAAAGAGTGAGATAGCCGACCCCGACAAACACCAAGTGCTTGATGAGGTAGCCAAAAGGAGTACCCTTACCCACTACATACACTAAGTTGGTACTGGTGCTGTACACCGCCAAGAAGGAGAAGAGGGTAAAGACGAGTATGAGTGCCCAAAGGGTTTTATCGCCTTTGATATGTGAGGCTATCCATTCGCGCATTATTACAGTTTCTGAACGGCTGCTTTAAAGAGGTCTCCGCGTTCTTCGTAGTTTTTAAAGAGGTCGAAGCTGGCGCAAGCGGGGGATAATAGTACTGTATCACCTTCTTGAGCAAAACCTTGTGCTAATTTTACAGCTTCGTCCATTGAGCGGGTTTCGACAAGCGTGCCTATTGTGTTGTAAAACGATTGAATAATAGGGGTATTATCGACTCCGAGACATACAATAGCTCTTACTTTTTCGTGTACATAAGGCAAAAGAGAGTTATAGTCGTTGCCTTTGTCTTGTCCGCCAACTATCCACACGATAGGAGTTTTAATGGTGTCGAGAGCGTAGAATACTGAATTTACGTTAGTAGCTTTGGAGTCGTTTACGTAAGTAACGCCATCTACTACTTTCACCTCTTCGAGGCGGTGGGGAGCACCTTTAAAGCCTTTGAGACTTTCGCGCAATGAGTTGTTGCGGATATTTACCAAGCGGGCAGCTACACTTGCTGCCATTGTATTTTTAATGTTGTGCTTGCCACGAAGGCTAATTTCTTCAACGTCGATTTCAGTAGTTTGATTCTCTAACATAATGTATATTTTATTATCTTTTAAGAAAGCTCCTTGTGGGAGTTCTTTCTCTATAGAAAAAGGTATAAGTTTAGATTTTATAGTATGGGTGCTGAGCCACTGTGTAATTACCTCGTCGTCGGTATCATAGATAAGGTAATCATTTTCAGTTTGGTTCATCGCGATACGGAATTTAGAGTTGATATAGTTTTCGAACTTATAGTCGTACCTATCCAGATGGTCAGGAGTTATGTTAAGCAACACGGCGATATGGGGGGCGAAATGCTCTATGCCGTCTAACTGAAAACTACTGATTTCGAGCACATAATACGGTGGATTTTCGGTAGCTACTAATTCGGCGAAGCTATAACCTATGTTTCCGCCAAGTCCCACTTGCAATCCCGCTTCTTTGAAAATGTGATAAGTGAGCAAGGTGGTAGTGGTTTTACCATTACTACCTGTGATGCCTACAATGAGGCTATCGGTATATTGGCTTGCAAATTCTATTTCAGAAATCACAGCAATGCCTTTTTCGTGAACTTTTTTGATGATAGGTGCTTTATCGGGGATACCTGGGCTTTTCATAATCACATCGGCTGAGAGAATTTTCTCTTCGGTGTGCGTGCCTTCTTCCCACTGAATGCCTTCTTTGTTAAGAGTCTCGCGGTAGTGAGGTTTTAGGGAACCTTTATCGGAAAGGAATACTTCCCAGCCTTTTTGCTTACCGAGAATGGCAGTTCCTACACCACTTTCACCGCCTCCTAATATTACTAAACGTTTCATTGATAAAACCTCGTTTTGTTGAGGTGCTTATTATTTTTGGGCAAAGGTACAAAACAAATAGGAATTAGCAAGGGAGAATGCGAAAAAAAAATAAATAATACCAATAATGCCAATAATGCCAATAATGCCAATAATACCAGAAATGCCAATAATGCCAGAAATGCCAATAATACTGATAATTAACTTTGCCAAAGGTGCGAGCCACACGGGCAGTCGTAGCACGACGGACAGTAGGAAATTAGCAGATTAGCAAATTTGAAAATTAGCAAATGTGGAGGGGTGGGGAGTTCGGAAGGAAACGGAGAAGTTCGGAAGAAGGGAGGGAGGGTTTTTGATGAAAAAAGGCTGTGAGGAGGGTGGGGGTAGCTTATAGAGAGCTTATAGGAAGCTTATACGAATCTTGGACGATTGGTATAGAAAGAGTATATAAATAATTGATTAATAATATAATACAGCGATACAAAAAACGGTAAAAAAGGGGTTTCGAGGCGAAAGAAAGAGGAAGAGGTGCTAGGCCTAAGGCCATAGGCAATAGGGGATAACCTCCCCCTAGCCCCCTCCCAAGGGGGAATGTAGCGACCGAAAAGAGAATTAGCAAATTAGAAAATTTGGAGATTAGTGAATTTGTTGGAGGGGTTTAGAGGGAATGTACTGGAAAAAGAGGATTAGAAAATTTGGAAATTAGTTGGAGGGACTCAGAAAAACTTTTCTCTTTATTCACTTACTCGGCTACTACGGGTAACTCTCAGAGAGTATGGGTGAGTGATTTTCAACTTTGCCAAAGGTCGTAGCACGACGGGCGAACAGAAATTTTGGCAAAGTGTAGGACTCATTGGATAAGCATTGAACTATATAGATTGGATAGACATTAAACGAAGATGAATTTGAGATAAAATACATAATATAAATAAGGTGATAAAAGTTTTTGTGTAAAAACTTCCAATTATCTGTGTAAAGGAGGTGAAAAAAGAGTGAAAAAAGAGGGTGTTTTTTACCAAAATAGCGTCTTGGAAATGTTAAATTTTTGTATACAAAAAGTTAAAATATAGCTAAAAAATAGCGGACTAAAAGGGTAGATTGTTTTTCTTTTTCACAGTTGTATGTAATTAATAATGTTATAGTTGTGTAAGGTTTTTCCGTTGAAAGAGCGGGGTAGGGAAGGGGTAGAAGAGCAACTTTTGTTTTAACATTTGCAATAAAAGAGTTTTGCTGTTTCGAGAAAAATATATACTTTTGTGCATTAAAGTATAGTGATACTATTGTTTCAAAATAGCATATATAGCATTATGAGAAAGTTTTTTCTAACAATTGTTTTTATAGTAATGACGGTCTTCGGGCTTTCGGCTCAAACACCGCTGAACTTAAACAACTTTAATGTTTCCACAACACCAGGGCAATGTGCCTCAGATGGAAAGATTAAGGTGACACTTCCTACTACTATGGGACCTGTAGGTACCAAGTTGCAGGTAAAACTCGATGTACCTGGTGACCCGAGCGGTCGTACGTGGCCTATGGAAATAGGAGTGACGGGTAAAAATGAACACGAGTTTACTACGCTTAAAGCGGGTACGTATACTGTTACAATGGTGAATGTAGCTAATAACCAGAAATCTACTTTACCTAAAGTGGTAACGGTTACTTCTTCGTACGTACCACCAACCTTTAAAAGTTTTAAATCGGTACCGCCGTCTTGTACAGGGAATGGTAATGACGGTAGCGTGGTTTTCAGAATACAGAAAGGAGCCAAAGGACCTTTTAAAGTACGCCTTACCAAAGGGGGGACTGAGCTGTATAATGCTACTCATAATGCTGTTGCGGGGCAAGACTTGGAAATCACTATTCAAGGGACTAATGCTAAACCAATTACTACGGGAAGTGGTTATGAGCTTACCGTAGAAGATACAATGAATGGAACTCCGAATTGTGGAGAAACCAATAAAACTACTTTTTCAGTAGCGGCTTCTTCATTGAATATTGACTGTATGGAGTTTGAACTCGACAATGAGAATTCAGGCATACGCGTAGGAGCTGATTGTAAGTTTAATTTTTCATTTCGTATAAAACGAAAAGACAATGTAGGTATACAACAAAGTTTAGAGAATGAAATAAAAGGGAAACCTGGCACCGCTGTTATAAAACGATATGACTCAGCAGGGCATTATATAAATAGTTATGATATTACTTCTTCTTATCAAACGAGTGCTCGCCCACAAAAATCTAGTGCTTATTCTTTTATTACCAATAATACAGTACAATTTCAAGAAGGAGATATTATTGAACTGACCATTAACTTAGGGAAAACACCTATAGTTAAGAAATTTAAACTTGATAAGGACTTAGTAGATGTTCTAAGAAACAAATTGAACCCTACGAATTCACAAGATCCCTTTATATATATGGATAGAGCAGGTTCGACAGCGATAGCAGCAGTGAACCGTTCAGACCTAAACGCTGACCCTGCTAATCCTTGCCCCAGTGGTTCTTCGGCTAAGTATCTGTACGTAGAGGCTAATTGGAAAAAAATAGAATTGCCTAACCCAGACAGTGCTTCTGATAAGATGTACTTTGGGTTCTATAACTGGCAGAACTTTACTCCAGCAGAATGGGTAAAAAATCCATCAGCAGCAGGAGCCAAAGGATTTTACTTTGAAATATACAAATATACAGGTACAGGCGACCCGAGTTGGAATGCTACTTATACACAGTCAGAAATAAGCGACTCTACTAAATGGCAACTTCTTATACCAGGGACTGACTATACTTGGATAAACAATAACGGTAGTTTGTATGCCGATTTAACTTCGCAACCCAATGGCTACTATAAGGTGAAGTTTAAAACTAAGGGAGCCGGAATTACTCAGTGTTATGAGCCGGAGCGTATTGTGAATATGGCTCCTCTGCCTAATAAGATAGACGAGCGTTTTGACGGGATAGAAATTAATAGAGGGATATTTAAAGGTACTGTATCTATACGCAAATGGGTAGCAGGAAACCAATTTAATTATCCTATCACTGTGACTGTTGATTATTTAGACGATGGGCACAGTGGTACTACTCGTACATTTGACTTCCAAACCGCTTTACCTTTTGAACCACTACACAAGGTAACGTATACTTTCCCTATGGTAAAAGAGGTGAGAAACCCTGATACTGCTAATGAGACGTATCGTTTTGAGTTTGGAGACCTTCCACAAGGTAGATATAATATTACTATTAAAGACCGTTGTGGCAATGAAGCAACTAAAGAATTCAACTTAAATACTCCGATGCAGTATGACAAAGATGAGGTGAAAGTAGAACAAGGATGTGTGGGAGCGGCAAAGGTTTCGTATGAAATAGGAACAACTCCTGTAGGAACACTACGTTATGCACAATATACTTTATTAAAAAAGACTGCCACAGGCTATGACCAAGTAGTAGGAAGGAGCAATGACCATTCACACACCTTTAATAACTTATCAGCAGGAGAGTATCTGTTACAGTCTACTTATTTTTATTACGCACGTATAAAACAATTGTGGGATGTAGGGAACCCTTTACAGAGAGAACAGTACTTTACTGATCCAGCTAATAGTATGAATTTGTATAGTGTAATCCCTTCTCCTGACACTCATAAACCTTCTGACCCAGTGAATGATGGGACAGGAGCTTTTCACGTCAGTCGTGTGTACTTAACCGTGAGCCCTACGGGAGAACTCAAACGCGATGTGGTGGGTACTTCGTGTAGTGCGGCATCGGGGACAGGACTTATAGCGGTGAACGTTACCAATCCTGAGTATATCCGTTACCCATTACAATTCAGTATTAAGAATACCGTTACAGGAGTAGAAACTAAATCGCCAGTATTTGGAGCTACTTCTACCGCTACGGGGTACGTATTTAAGAACGTACCGGACGGTACTTATGCTGTGACCACTTCTCACGCTTGTGGTGATTACCCTGATTCGGCTTTGGTAACCGCAAATAACTATACTTCACCAGGGGTTACCTATGTAGCAAGAAGCACGAACCCTTGTAATGGTGATGTGGTAGACCTTACCTTTGGCGGTTCGGCGCAACTCTTCAATATAGATTGGTTCCGTATAGAAGCTAATGCCACTGAAACTTTCTTGGGTAGTGAGCAAACTATTAGTGATACGGTAACACGCAATACTCAGTATGTGGTGCGTTACAGTTTGAAAGACCTTGGGTTGTGTACTACTAACTCGGGCAGTCATACTATTACCGTAAACTTTGCTCCTGACGCCATACCTCCTGTGATTACAGGTTGCCCATCGCAAAATATTGAAGTAACTGCGGTAGCTAACCAATGTTACGGAATAGCACATTGGGGAGTGGTAACGGCAACCGATAACTGCCGTATAGGTTCTTGGAGTCAGACTCACCAAAGTGGGGAGCGTTTCCCGATAGGAACGACCTCGGTAACCTATGTGTTTAAGGATACCTCAGGTAATGCAGCTACTTGTACCTTTAACGTGGTAGTAAAATCGCGCGCTGTAGATATGGAGGTTACCAATGATTTTGTAGATGGTACAGGAACTCCTATCAACCGCGATTTATCACTTACTGAGAACTTCAACTATCGCATTACTTATAGAAATAAAGGAACCGCAGGGGTAGTATCGTCGACCTTGGAGGTTACTTTGCCTGATCACCCTAATATTACCATAGGTACTCCTGATGTTACGGGGGCTTCCCTTACTATCTTCAAGCCTACCTTTACTAAATCGGGTAATGTGATTACTTTTACACTGCCTAAGCAAACACTTACAGCAGGGGGTAATGTGCGTACCATACTTATTCCTATTTCATTAAAAGGAGAGTGTTCAGTAATCGGTAAGCCTTGTATGAATGTGTTGCAAGCTACTTACTCTTTAACTTACTCAGGAGGAATGGCAGCTTGTACTATTCCTGAGCAAACTAGCACAGGCTCTAAAACTATTGCAATATCTACGCAAGAGTGTTCACGTACTGAGATTGCTTGTTCTGGCATAAATACACGACTTACTGCTATTGATGGTTTTACTGCTTATAATTGGTATAAGAACGGTACACAGATACCAAATCCGTTAAACCATAATTATATAGAGGTAAGCGACCCTGCTACTTATAGAGTAGATAAATTGATGAAATGTGGTAATGTAACCTACACTACTAGTGAAGAAATAAAATTCGTATCCAGCAATAACCTACCAGACCCTATCAGACCTCAAGCTAACGGAGGCGATGTGTGTGCAGGTAACAACTTATGGGTAAGTCACTTTATCTTGTGTAATCAACCTTCACGTAATATAGTGGTGAACTTCCGCGATAGCAATATAATGTGGCAAAAGCTAAAAGCAGGCTCTTCGCCATCAAGTTTGAACTGTCCGAACTTAGATGATAGCGCTTGGGAAGATGTACATAACAACAATACTTTTGTTGCCAACGCACAAGGACATTTCCGCTTGCGTGTGTCGGACAAGGATAACAACTGTGAGAAATACTTCTATTTTGATGTATTTACCAATTCACTTTCAGGTGAAATAATAGACTTTGCCAATGTGACCAGCTATCAGCAAGGTTTCATTACTATACGTATGGCTACGGCAGGTCTTACTTATAAATATGTGTTGAAAAACTCAGCAGGCAATGTAGTGAACCAAAACGGACAAGCTTTTGTGCTTACTACTAATTCAGAATATCGAGTGCCTATAACCATAGCCCCTGATACTTATACTGTTGAGGTTACTTCACCCGCTTTGCCAAGCACTTGTAAGGCAACCTTTATACAAAAAATAGAAAAACAAACTACTCTTACAGCCAAAGTAACTCCTAAGGCTTGGAAGAACTGTAACTCACTTACTACCCGCTTTGAAGCCGATGGAGGTAAGAATCCTTATCAGTTTGCTATTTGGAGTATTGACGGCGTAGTACAAAACGGCTATACTGACTACTCCGATGTACCTGCTTCAGCTTTCATAGCTACTATACCTGCGGGTAGTACCTTTGTAGAGCGTGATATACATATAGACCAACCTGGTAGATATGTGTTCATTGCCAAAGATGCTAACTCAGCTTATGCTCTTACTGCCCCTGTGGATATTTATCCAGAAGGACTCTTAGGCTATACAATCAAAACTCGCGATATCTTGTGTGGCTTTGCTAATAACTCCGGACAGGTGTCTATTACTTATAATACACAGCAAAACGTGAAGTCTACCCTTTACAAGTTAGACGACACAGGAGCACGAGTACAAAATATGGGTACCAACTCTACAGGTTTCTTCAATAACTTGGAAGCTGGTAAGTATGAAGTAGAAATACAAATACAGTTATCTACTACTAATATATGTACTTATAGAAACCGCAATATTGTAATTAATGATGTAGAAAGTACTTTGCGTGCTTATGCAGGGGTGGCTGAGGATATCTCTTGTGATACTTCAAGTCCTACCAAAGAGTATATAGTACATATTAACAATGTGTCGGGAGGTACTGGTACAGGTTATGAGTTTAGTACTAATAACGTATCGTTTACTACTGTGCCTATTTTGCGTGTAGGCTCTACAGCAAGTGTGATATATGTACGCGATAGTAATAAATGTACTCTTGAAATACCTATTACCATAAAACCAATAGTACCTGCTACCGTAAGTGCTTCTACTGTTACTTATGACTGTGAGGGTAAAGGTACCTTTACGGTAACTACTAACCCAGCAGGTAACTACGAATACGACATTGTTAAAGACGATGGTACTCTCAGCGAAACACGTACCTCTAATGTCTTTACATTAGACCCAGGTATTTATAGTGTTTATGTGCGGTATACACCGAAGACAGCTACGGGCACAACTCCTAATGTGTTGTTTAAAGAAGACTTTGGTAAAGGTAAGAATACTTGCGACTCCGAGTCGGTATTTATTACTTGTAATGCCAATGGCACTACTTTGGGTGATAACCAGTATATGATTACACGCCAAGTACCTACCACAGGAACTTATTGGGTATCTACACCACCGTCAGACGCTTCGGGAGTAACCGATGGTCGCTATTTAGCAATCAACGGAAGTAGCCCTGATAATGACAATGGTATTGTTTACAAGCGCACGATTAGAGACGTAGTAGCCGGTCAAGAAATGAGTGTATCGGTGAACTTGTTCAACTTATTACCTGTTACTTATATAGGTGGTACTAACCCTAACTTGGTAGTACGCTTGTACAATCCTGGTAACCCAGCACAATACGTTGAAAGGTCATTAGGTGAACTTCCTCGTACAGGAGCTTGGCTCAATAAGAAAGTAACCTTTGCAACTACTGATATAACTGCTAATGCTTATATATTTGAGATTAGAAATATAGCAGCTGCTTCTACTGTGGGTAGTGATTTAGCAGTGGACGATATTGTGATTACACAACCTACTAAGATATGCCAAGTACGTGCTGAAGGTCTTTCAGTGAAGATTGACAATAACAAAGGCTTTAAAGCACGTGGTACTACCTACGACGAAAAATGTGGTAAGAATGACGGTTCTATCTTCTTGACAGTTGATAATCCACCTTCTACATTTGTAGTAGAATATCAAATAGCGAGTACTACTACTTGGACGAGTGTTACCCTTACACAGCTTAATCCTGCTCAAGGGGTGGCTACTCTCACAGGAATCCCAGCAGTAAATAATGGTACGTTATTGGTGCGCAAAGCTAATGAACACAGTTGCCAAACAGCCTTTAACTATACTATTAACAAGCCAGTACCTTTAACGGTTACGGCTACAGTTACAGCTCCGTTGTCTTGCTTCAATAACTTTGCTACAGTACGCTTTACTGCCGAAGGAGGTGCAAGACCTTATAAAACATTCCGCTTTACTCCTATAACAGGTACTACACCATCAGGCTCACAAGCGGCTGTAAATAACGAAGCTGACTTTAACTTACAGGTAGGTACTTATGTAATTGAAGTAGAGGATAACAATGGTTGTACAATGACGGCTACTCTTGATGTGCCAGCACCTAAGCCATTGCAAATAGAAGTAGTAGACTTAGAACCTTGCTTTAAAGGTGGTAATACAGGTCGTTTGCAAGTGAAGGTAATAAATGGCAATGGTAGCTATCAGTTTAGTAAAGACGGAGGCGCAACTTTTGAGTCCAGCGCTACGAACTTTATCATTTACGAAAACCTATCGGTTGGTCTTTATAACTTTGAAGTAAAAGATGGTGCCGACTGTCGTACAAGCACTTCTTATACTATAGACAACCCATTGCGTATGCAAGTAATCTCTAAAGCAGCTTTAACTTGTGTACCTAATAGCGAAGCCGAGTATGATATTACTTACTCTGGTGGTAAAGCTGGAGGTGCTCGTCAGTTCTTGTGGAGCAATTCGCCTACTGCCAACTTTACAGTAGCAGCCCCAACAGGTATTGCTATTAGCCAGTCTGGTAATACTTATACTTTCAAAACTAAGATACCAGGTGATTACTACTTTAAGATACGTTATCAAATGACCAATGGTGACTATTGCGAAGTGATTTCACCTAAACAAGAAATCAAGAAAGATGCTCCTGCTTTTGTAGTTACGCCTACTGTTGAAGGTATTAACTGCGCAGGCGTTAATTCAGGTAAGATACTCTTTAACAATGCCAATATTTCAGGAGGAGTAGCTCCTTATACTATAGAGTTTAATAATGGTCTTACCACCGTTACACGTCCAGTAGGTGATATTACAGGATTAGCAAAAGGAATCTATACTCTTACAATTGTAGATGCTTCAAACTGTAAATCCGACCCATTAGGTCTTACTGTTACCGAAATACCTGCAATGGTAGTCTCTGTTACCCATACTGACCTTGAGTGCTCTACTACGGGTACTCAGAAAGCTCAGGCAAGCGCTTGGGTGAATGAAGGAGGTACTGCACCATTCACTGTTACTTTAAATAAGAACGGCGTGGTGAATGCTACTCGTACCAATGTAGCTACTGGTTCAAGAGAAACCTTTATGAACTTAGACATTGGTAACTACCAAATAGTGGTAGAAGATGCTAAGTCTTGTAAGTATACTTATGACTTTGTTGTAAAATCCGATGCTAATGGCTTAGACGCACGAGGTACAGCCACGATAGGTTGTATAGCCAACTCCGGTGAAATAGCTATCTCAGTATACGATAAATCAGGAGGAACTATTGGTGCTAACCAATACATCGCCGTATATCGTGAAGGTATTACTCCTCCTTATGGATCGACTACTAGTGTACAAGAAACAACTAATAACTCTCTTGGTGGTACCGATACTTGGTTCCACGGTGGTGCTGTGGTACCTACTCTCTTGTCCGATGGTAGTGTTAAAAACGCCTCTACTTACACCTTTACAGGTGTTACACCAGGGGTAACCTATACCTTTATCGTGTACGATGCAAGTAGCAAGTGTACCTTTATCAAGGAAGCTAATATACCTGTACCTACACAATCGCCTTTAGAAGCTACTATCACAGGTGTTGCTTCTACTACTTGTGCCGATGCCAATGACGGTAAGGTGTTTGTTCACTTGAAGGACTGGACAAATCCAAATGTTACCTATCAAGTATTCCGTTATACACCTACTTATCCGTCATTAGGAACTGCTGTAGCTAGTGGTCCTGTTACGCCACCATTAACAGCAACTCCAGCAGTGGGTCAAGATATAGTAATACCAAATGTTCCAGCAGGTAGATATTTTGTCCTCTTTACTGAGGGTGGTACTAACTGTACACAAGGTACTACCAACTTTACCATAGGTAAGTCAGCGTCTTTATTGACAATGACTGCTACGGTTACCCGCAAAGCAAACTGTCAAGCACCGCAACCACAAGGTCTCGGTAAGATAGTAGTAGATGCCACAGGTGGTACAGCCCCTTATCAGTATTACTATCACAATACAACCATATCAGCAGCACCTACCGGTACTGCCTTAGAGACTGCCCTCACTACTTCTACTGATAACGAATCAAAAGACGTAGAAGCAGGTGTTTGGAAAGTATTTGTCAGAGACACTTCTGGCTGTTTGAGAGAAAATACAGTTACTGTAACCGTCGATTCTCAACCTTCTGTTGCCTCAATTACTGTCGATGACGCTTGTAGCGATAATACCGATTATCCTATTAGAGTGAAATTTAACAGCATAGGTATTGGTCAACATCAATACAAGATAGACGGTATTGTGAACTGGCAAAACATAACAGTAGCTACTGAAACTGTTTTACCAATACGCTTAGCACCAAATCCAAATCCGTACACCATCTCATTTAAAGATGCTAATGGTTGCGAAACTAGTACTACATTTAGAGTACACGAGATGATTAAGTTTGATGCAAGTCACTTACCATTGTTGCCTTGTGGTGCTACTAATACAGTAACTATCAATGTAACTAATATCACAGGTGGTTCAGGTACTTATAAGTTTAGTCTCTACCGTGTGATTAACAAAGGTACTGCCAACGAACGTGCTGTGCCAGTGGTTACAGGGGCTAATGTTACAGGTAATGCACACAGTGTAATAACCAATGGTGGTATAGGTAGCTATCTCATCAATATCTATGATGCAGCTACTTGGGGTACTCCTGCCGAATGTGCTAAGTCGTTAGACTTCGTAGTAAGACCTCCTGAAATACCTAGACTCGAAGTCCTTTCGGTTACTACACCTACTTGTTATGCCGAAACTGCTACCGTACGTATAAAAGCAAACCCTGTTGATGGTATTCCATATACCTTCACAATCACCGATAATGCAGGGGTAGCAGTACCAGGTGTTACTCAGGTTCTAAATGGTAATTACGTAACCTTTAATAACGTACCATCAGGTGCAGCTATTTTAGGTGGTGCTACCTACCGTATCACAGCTGTAAGTGCACAAGTTTGTTCATCAACCATTGAAGTAACGGTTACCTCTCCTGATGTAATCTCAACTACCAATGCCCTTAGCAAAAAAGAGTACACTTGCGATGCTGATACAGGTGAAGTTACTAATCCACAATTGCATTTCGATTTGAATAATGTAACAGGTGGTACTGAGTCTTATACACGTATTGAATACCGAGAGCTTGCTTCAGGTACCTTGCTCTATCAACAGCAAGTAACTCCGGGAGTAACCTCTTATAGCTACACCTTACCAAGCTATTTAACTACTGCTAATAGTTATTATGCACAGGTGTACGATACCAATGGTTGTAGTGCAACTACTACCGCAGTGACTATTTCACCTACACTTATGATGAGCGGTCTTACCGCTACTCAGTTACAAGCGAAGACTTGTAATGTAGATGAAAATATTTCTGTAACCCTCAGCACTACCACCGTATACAGTGGCGAACCTATCGAGTACTCAGTGAGCAAAGTAGGTTGGGGTACTATTACCGTAATACCTCCAGTAACACTTAACTCACTTACTTATACTCTCACCCTTACCGAACCTTACGCTTATGTGATAAGAGCTAAGAATATGATTACAGGTTGTGAGGTAAGTACCAACTATACCGTCCTCGATCCTAACACCTTGTTGTTAGAAGCTAAGAACCCACAAAGGGTAACTTGCTACGGCGGTACAGGTTCTATTACCTTAGAACTTACCGATACCCGTCTTTCTGATGGCGACCAAGTGGCTAACGGATTTAGCTATACAATCTATCCATTGCCAGTAGGTACTCCTATTACAGGTAACTCTACAGGTGCTACCATAGCACACGCAGGCTTGCCAGCAAGCAAGTACAGGGTAGAAGCTATCTCGGCTATTTCAGGTTGTAAAGCCGAAACTACCTTCGAGATAGTACAAGCCGAATCTCCTATAACTGTTTTTGCAAGAGAAACATTTAGTGTAACTTGTGATAATAATCGTGGTGAGATACTCGTAACCGTATCAGGTGGTTGGGCTCCTTACACGGTCAATATCCAAGGTGGTGCTATTACAGGTCAGAAAACTATAGCTCTCAATGGCGATAGTGTATTATTCTCAGGATTGGTTGGTACTCCTGGAGGTGTGGTAACTTACACTATTACTGTTACTGATGCGTGGGGTTGCTCAGTAGCTTCAGGTACCACTCAAGTAGGCTTGAAAGCACCTGACCCAATTACCGCTACTGTTTCTGTAACTCGTGATGTTACTTGTCAGGGAGATACTGATGGAGAGATTACTATTGATCCATTGAGCATAAGAGGAGGATCAGGACGTTATCATTATACAATTATAGATTCTCACTATAACTTTAGGACGCAATCAGATACTACATTTAGGAACTTGCCTCCTGATACTTATACAGTCGAAATAATGGATACTTGGGGCTGTTTGTTCAAAAAGGAACAACTGATAGTAAAAGAACCTAAGCCTATCGTAGTGAATGTAACCGATTCTAACTTGCTCGTATGCCACAAAGGTAACGACGCTTGGATAGAGTTCACTGTTGATGGCGGTCGTCCTAACTACGACATCGCTATAATGAAAGAAGGCTCTAACGTTCCTGCACATACCGATTATGCTACCTCATCAGCAACCGTAATCCGCGCTTCTAACTTAACCGAAGGCGATTACGAGATTGTGGTAACCGATAGCGTAAGCAGTACAACCAACAGCTGTGTGATGTCGCCTACTTATAAGTTTAGCGTTTACTCAGCTCCTGACCTCGACCCAACTACCGAGCAAGGCTTTAGTTGTGATAATAACGAGTTCACAACCTGGATAGAAGTACGCTTCAAAGACGAAGTAGATTTCAATAAGATAACCTACAAACTCAACGGAGCTACTACACCACAAACCTTCTCGCGTAACAACGGTGTGAATGTCGGCTATATCGACCAGAACAGGTTTAATATGAGTATAGCAACACAAACCTTAGAGATTATCTATACCGATGTCCATTCAGTTACCGGAGCTGTTAAACAATGTACTCAAATGGCTACCAAATCAGTAACTGTAGTAGAGTATCGCCAGTTGAACAATATTGTGAAATCACCTACTACCGTTATCAATACACTACAAGTAGAAGGTGTAAACGGTGTGAAACCTTATCGTTATGAGTTCAATGGCGAAGATTACGATACCAATAACGTCTACGAATTGAGAATGAACGACCGTGAGTACACCGATCCAGTGAGCGGTAAGAAACTCAAAATAGTAGATGTAGTAGTACACGATGCAGCAGGCTGTACGTTCTCCAAAACGTTCTATGAAGAATACTTCGATGTATTCATACCGAACTTCTTTACTCCTGACGGCGATGGCAACTACGATACGTGGGCACCACGCAGGGTAGATAAGTATCCGTTCATTCGCACTACTATTTACGACCGCTACGGTCGTCGTCTCAAAACGCTTAGAGCAGGCGAAGAATGGGACGGTAAGTACGACGGTAGAGATATGCCAACAGGCGACTATTGGTACCTCGTAGAACTTAGCGACGAACACGATACTCGTACCTTCAACGGTAACTTCACACTATATCGTTAAGATTTGTTTGCTTCATAGGTTATACATTAATTAATATTTATTTTAAAAGGGCTATCCGTTAAGGGTAGCCCTTTTTCATTTCTTAAAAATTTTATTGCTATCCCAACTGTAATGGTCATTGTATTTTCCTTCACTTTATTTATTACCTTTTGCCTTTTATTTTTATCTTATACACTCCTCATTTGCTAATTTCCTCATTTTCTCATTTCCTCACTTCTGGTATTATTGGCTTATTTTGGTGTTATCAGTTTTATCCCCTATCTTATGCATCATAATTAACGTCAGTTACAATTTATTCATTACTGTTCCTTGAAATCTACGCCAGACTTCCAGGCTTACTACCTATTTGTTAGATTATTTTAAGATTTGTAAGATTTCTGTAGCGTAAGCTACACTTTTTTCTTACACCAATCTCACATTAACTTAAAACACTATAAACTCAATTAATGTTCGATTATAATTTAATTAATCGTTATTGTAGAGCCACTGTAGACCCACTGTAGAGCCACTGTAGAGCCACTGTAGAGCCACTGTAGAGCCAC
>ERZ773054.68-NODE-68-length-74543-cov-11.286100_pt1 | contig 74543 bp, 68 predicted proteins | sample MGYA00580630_ERZ773054 | MGnify/ENA primary metagenome ERZ773054 (study PRJEB29015, sample SAMEA2737994) | human oral metagenome | biome: human oral; feature: human-associated habitat; material: dental | place: China | collected 2115 ... | reverse complement strand
CTTTATCAAAAGGGTTAACCGCTAAAAAGATTGAATTATACGGAGTTTTTTATCTTCCTCGCCGTATCCCATTGGTAACATAAACAATAGCTATTTATCTACCAATCAACGCTTAAGTCTCCTATCCTGCAAATAAAATCCCTTCAAACACTTCATTGATAGGAAGTCCCTGTATAGTATAACCGTAGCCCATTTCATCGTCATGAGTCATAGGTATCCTGACTGTTCTGCCGTCTAAAAGCTTATAGTCGGTATATGAAGTTGAGTCCGTCTCATAAGGATAGAAGTGTGTACCGGAAGGTATGGTAGTGTTTTCAGTAACTTCACCATTTTCAGATAAAACACTGACTGACAGATCTACTTTTGAAACAAAATCAAGTTTTGACTCTACCTTATAAACACTGTTTAGTGCTTTGAATTTCTCATCGGTACCAAATTCATATATATTGCTTACAGAAACAGTGCTGATCGTATATATTCTGTTTGAGAGCAGTATCTTTTTAGGATTGTATGCAATTAAGCCTACAGCAGAAAAGTATGGGTAGGGTTCAAATTCAGTATCTGATACAATCTGAAGTTTATTAAGGTCAAGCACACGAACAATGTTTCCGTCATTGTCACCTCTTTCATTAAACATCAAATAATTTTTATCATTGACCCTTGCAAATAAAAACTCCTCTATAGAGTAGCCTGACAAATCGCCGGCGTCTATTTTGTTGACATTACCGTCTATGTCAACGATATACTCATTTATACTATAGGTCTGTGCATCGATACTTGTATTTAGCTTTATATGCTCAGGAGTCTTATCACCGTTTAAGTCATAATAAAACTCACCGTTTGGGGCTACACTAAAAGCAAATTCTACAGGCTCTGCCACATATTTTTTATTATAAAGCTCAGGGTATTTGGAATAAGGTATATCGAACTGTATAAGCTTGGTGTAAGAAACGGAATCCTCTGTAACTTCTACAGGTGTAAATATACTTACTCCGTTATATCCCAAAGTCCATGCTATCGTTTGGTCAGCCGTATAGTCATTTTTGCCGCTTGCTTCATCGGCTATCATACTCTTTACCCTTGATTTGAATTTATCCGGGTCTTTTATTAATGTATCAAGCGTAAAATCGGAGTAGATCTTATCAAAATCAAAGTTAAGGTTCATTATGTCGGACAAGGCTATCTTCTTGCCTGTTTTACTGTCATAGGTAACTGATGACAGCAGACTCAAATCATTGTAATCACCATACGCTTCTTCTTGTAAAAATATGCTTAAGATTCTGTTATCGGCACGACTTACAATATAATTGTTTTCGTAATACATATCTTCATCGGCGTTTTTTTCGTAAGAAGTCTTAGATTGAGTATTTAGCTTATCAATAGCCTGTGCAAGCTTATCGTAGCCTGTACTGTTAAGATTAAGCTTATTGTAAGTACCCTGTTTTTGTGAAGTATTTACAATGTCCAAACTTACATCAAGGTCCAGAAACTCAAAATCACCGTAATCAACTACCTCCTCTTCATCTTCTTCCTCCACTTCTTCTTCATCAGTGTCTTCGGTTTTATCCGTGTTTTTCTTTTTTTTCTTTTTCTTTTTTGCTGTAGTTTCCTCGGTATCTGCCTGTTGGAAGATAGTGCAAGCACTTAAGCTTAAAAGTGAAAAACAAACAAGAGACAAAAGCAAATATTTCTTAATCATAAGCTACCTCCTAAAATTACTACAAAAACCACATTTGTTTGATTTTAAGTATAACATAAAGATATATTAAATAAAATATATAAAAGCGTATATACTTAAACCTGATTACTATGTATAATAGTTATATCTAAATATAAAAAACTGTATGAAATTTTTGTTATTGAGAAAAAAATAGAACTTAAATCGGATTTATTTTGATAAAAATTTATATAATCATTTTATATTTGGAAATTTCTCAAAAAGAAAGGGAGATACTATGAAAAAGAGGAGTTTGAGCAAGGCGCTGAGTTTACTTTTAGTAAGCCTGTGTCTGGGGCTTGCCGCAGCCGGCTGTGCCAAGAAAGAGGAACCGGCAGAAACTACCGAGACTACTGAGGAGGTTAAGGAAAGCAGCGAGGAAAGCAAGGAAGAGAGTAAGGAAAGTACGGAAGATGTTATAGAAAATGTGGACTATATATACGCTGTTAATGATAATGACAATATAGTTATAGAAAATGAGGGTTATGATGCATTAAAGGCTGCAATAAAAGAGTTTAACCAAAGTGCAAAAGAGTACGGGAAAAGCAAGGGTATAGGCGAAGGTTCGGAGTATCAGATATATAACAGAGTGCTTAGGACGGATTCAAAAGTATTCAGTATAGTAAGTGAAGAAGCTGTTTATACGGATCTTGAGTCGGGTTTTGGTGAGTCTAACAGGAATTTTAGTACTGTCAACTATAGTTCAAGTGACGGAAAGGAGCTAAACTTAAGCGATGTAGCTGATGAGGGTATATATAAGGTACTTACGGATGAGCTTAAGGCTTCTTATCCAAGCGTAAAGTTTGTGCATGATACGGAAAGCAAACTTAAAGAGGGACTTTCAAAACAAGGTTGGGACAGTAAGGCGGCATGGGCATTAAGCTATGACGGAATTATATTTTATATTCAAAAGGATCTTGTAAGTGCGGACGGAGCAGGTGTACTGGTATACAGCGTATCATTTAATGAGCATAAGGATATTATAAAACAGTCTTATACCTCAAAACCTGAAAGCTACATCTATCCTATATTTGTAAATGCAAATTATCCTATTAAGATAGGAGATAAGGTGGTAAGACTTTCAGTAAGCACAGATGATGCCAATGATTATGAAACTGTTGTAAATATTGATTTGGCAGGAAAGAAGAACAGCGTGCAATATATGTATACACCAAGCAATATGCATTTGATCAATGTAAAAGGTGATATGTTTATGCTGATACAGGTTCCGGTTGGAGATGTGTCATATTTTACGGATGTATTTAAGCTTGATGATAACGGAGTTTTAGAGCTTAATGAGGTTGAGCAGGCGGTAGCCGAGTCCCACTTCTCTAATGATACAAGTCATATTATGATCAATACTATAGGAGAGGGCGGAGATTACAATCAGGTTCAAAGTTACTATATGGAATTCAATACTGACGGTACATTTAAAAAAGTAGAGTAGTTTAGGTGGAAAAAGATATTTATAAATAGGTTTATATTGACATTATATTATTCTTTGTATAATATTTGATAATATATTGTAGAGGAGAGGATAATTTAATGAAAATAGATTTAAGTAAATATGGTATTGTAGGAACTACTGAAATCGTGCATAATCCTTCTTATGAGGAACTTTATAAAGAAGAGTTAAAGCCGGAACTTGAAGGTTATGAGAAGGCACAGGAAAGTGAACTTGGTGCGCTTAATGTTATGACAGGTATCTATACCGGTCGTTCACCTCAGGATAAGTATATAGTTATGGATGAGACCTCAAAGGATACCGTGTGGTGGACAAGTGCCGAGTATAAGAATGATAATCATCCTGCAAGCAAGAAGGCTTGGGAAGTGGTAAAAGATCTTGCAAAGAAAGAACTTTCCAATAAAAAGCTTTTTGTAGTGGATGCTTTTTGCGGTGCTGATGAAAGCTCAAGAATGGCAGTGCGTTTTATTATGGAAGTAGCGTGGCAGGCACATTTTGTAACAAATATGTTTATAAATCCTACCAAGGAAGAGCTTGAAAATTTTGAGCCTGACTTTGTAGTATATAATGCATCAAAGGCTAAGATCGACAACTATAAGGAGCTTGGTCTTAATTCGGAAACTGCTATAATGTTTAATATAACAAGCCGTGAGCAGGTTATAGTTAATACTTGGTACGGCGGAGAGATGAAGAAGGGTATGTTCTCTATGATGAACTATTATCTTCCTCTTAAAGGTATAGCTTCTATGCACTGCTCTGCAAATACTGATGCAAACGGTAAGAATACAGCTATATTCTTCGGTCTTTCAGGTACAGGTAAGACTACTCTTTCTACAGATCCTAAGAGACTTCTTATAGGAGATGATGAGCACGGTTGGGATGACAACGGTATATTCAACTTTGAAGGCGGCTGTTATGCTAAGGTAATTAACCTTGACAAGGAGTCTGAGCCGGATATCTACAAGGCAATTAAGAGAAATGCTCTTTTAGAGAATGTTACACTTGATAAGGACGGAAAAATCGACTTTACTGACGGAAGTGTAACTGAGAATACCAGAGTATCTTACCCTATAGAGCATATAGAAAAGATAGTTCGTCCGGTTTCAAAGGCGCCGGCGGCAAAGGATGTCATCTTCCTTTCAGCAGATGCTTTCGGAGTACTTCCTCCGGTGTCAATACTTACACCTGAGCAGACAAAGTACTACTTCCTTTCAGGATTTACAGCCAAGCTTGCAGGTACGGAGCGTGGAATTACCGAGCCTACTCCTACTTTCTCAGCTTGCTTCGGACAGGCGTTCCTTGAGCTTCATCCAACCAAGTATGCAGAGGAGCTTGTTAAGAGAATGGAAGCTAACGGTTCAAGAGCCTTCCTTGTAAATACAGGATGGAACGGAAGCGGAAAGAGAATTTCCATAAAGGATACCCGTGGAATCATAGATGCTATACTTGACGGATCCATAGAAAAGTCTGAAACCAAGAAGATACCTTACTTTAATTTTGAAGTACCTACATCTTTACCGGGAGTTGATGACAAAATACTCGATCCCAGAGATACCTATGAAGATGTGGCAGTGTGGGAAGAAAAAGCCAAAGATCTTGCAGGGCGTTTCATAAAGAACTTTGCAAAATACGAGGGTAATGCAGCCGGTAAGGCTTTAGTTTCAGCCGGTCCAAAACTCTAATTCGTTAAAATACTCTTACTTAATTTTGTAAGAAGGGGGTAATGAGAGTATATGAATAAGAAAATAAAGTATTTGTTTTGCTTATTTATTGCTTGCTTAGCAGTTGTACTGGGAAGTCTTAATGCAAAAGCTGATTTTGGTAATTTTAGCGGAAACAGTGACTATGGCGGAGGTAGAAGGCGTTCTTCAAGCAGTGGAAGAAGCTATAACAGGGGAAACAGTTATAATAGCGGAAGTAATTATAATTATTACAGCGGAAGCACTTATGATGACGATGATGATGACTATACTATGTGGATCTATGGGATGGCATTTACAATAATGGTAATAATTGTCCTTATAAAATCAGCTAAAGATTCTCCATCCGAAAGAAGGGTAACTGTTGATAATGCCACACCGCTTACAGACTTAGAACCTATGTCGGATTACTTAAGGCTTGATCCTAACTTTGATGAGGAGCAGTTTAGGGAGAAACTGGCTAATTGGTATGTCCAGTTACAAAAGGCTTGGCAAAAGAAGGATATAAGTTCCTTGCGCCCCTATCTTACAGATGATTTTTATGCACAGATGGAAATGCAGTTGCAGTCAGATATTGAAGCTCACAGAACCAATATTATTGACAGGATAGCCGTCTTATCCGTGCAGCTTAAAGGATATAAGCAAGAGAACGGTGAGGATAAGATAATTGCTTATCTTAACACTCGTATAATAGATTATACTATTGACGATAATACAGGTCATGTACTTTACGGTAATAAGAATGTAGAGAAGTTTATGACCTATGAATGGTTACTTACAAGAACCTCCGGTCAGCTTACAGGCGAGCAAGAAGCGATGCAGTCGGTTGTCTGCCCGCATTGCGGTGCAACTTTAAATATTAATAAAACTGCAAAGTGTGATTATTGCGGAAGCATAATTACTGTAGAAGAACATGGCTTTGTGATAAGTTCAATAAAAGGACTGTCCCAAAGAACAGGAAGATAAATCTTTATAAATAGACTCTGAAAGTTTAGCTTTCGGAGTCTATTATTTTTTACAAGTTTCAATAAAAAAGGTTGCTGTAATTAAGCAAAAGACTTAATCACAACAACCTTGATCAATGCAAATATAAAGGGGATCTTACTTCTTGTGCATTGGCTTTCCGCAGCACTCGAACTCGCAGCAGGTATCTCCATGATGTGGATGGCAATCATCTACATCAGGACAGTTACACTCCTTCTTAACCTCAAGCTCTAAACCACATACATCACAGGTGTATACTTCACCCTTCTTCATATCTCCACAACTTACCATAAAAAACTTCCTCCTTAAAGTTTAATGTATTAAATTTAATTAGTTGAGCATCTGTTCAACTTTTTTCTTATTATAGTTGAATACACACTCAATTGTCAAGTTTTTAAAAAAGTACAATGTATAAAAATAAATCTAATCCTAAACAAAAGAATTAAAAATATTTTAGGATGTAATATATTCGTAAGGAAAAATGCAGATATAAGTCTTGATTTCATAAAAACTATTTGTTAATATTAGCTAAATATTTAAGGAAATTACCCAATAATTACCGTTAAATATTATATTGTATATTTATAGAAAGGAGTTCTTATGAAAAGGTCATTTTTAAAGTCATGTCTTATTTTCACCTGTATACTTACCACTACCGCAGCTATGTTGTCCGGTGCGGCATGGGCACATAATTATGAAGAGGAAGTACAGACGCAGCAGTTGCTGTCAAGGCACTGGGATGAGAGCGAACTTAAAGAAAGGTTTGAAAACTTTATAGGTGCTATAAAGAACAGGGAAGGAATAGAAGATTATATAGTTCCGGATATCACGGAAGAAGAAAAGGAAGCTATAAGAAGCTATTTCAGAGCCTTTGAGGGCAAAAAGGATGTAAGCTATGTTTACACTAAGATGCCTGTACTTCACAGAGTAAGCGGAACAGATGAATATAACGATCTCAGAGGCTTGATGGAGCTTAAGTTTAGAGTTACGGAAGGCAGGAAAAAGGTAACTGAATACACAGTTATGCTTAAAATGGCAAGACTTGGTGATGCAAGCAGCATAAAGTGGAAGATATACGGAATACTTTGGAGCGATAAGGGAGTAGATGTGTCAGATGTCAATCTATACCAGCTTGATAAACCGAGAAGAGGAGAAGAAGTATGTATAATGACTACCGATGCGGGAGTTATTAAGATGAGACTTTTCCCTGATAAGGCTCCTTTGGCAGTTAAAAACTGGATAGAACTTTCCAAGCAGGGCTTTTATAACGGAAGGGACTTCTATCGTGTTATAAAGGATTTTGTTATACAAAGCGGATCAATTGACGGTATGTCGGATGAGAATACCACTATATACAACTCTCTTTATGAAAATGAGATAAGCAGTGAACTTCATAACTTTAACGGAGCTTTGTGCCTTGCAAACGGAGGTCCTCATACTAACGGAAATCAGTTCTATATAGTACAGTGCAGTAAAATAAGGAATGAAGCCGCACTTCCGCAGCTTTCACTTCCTGAAAATGTTAAGGCAAAGTACAAAGAAGTGGGCGGAATACCCGAGCTTGACGGAAGATATACAGTATTCGGACAGGTATATGAAGGCTTGGATATAGTTGAAAAAATCGCTTCACAGGAAACCAATGAGGATGATGCCCCTGTAAGTAACCCTATTAAAATACAAAAGATAGAGTTTCAAAGGTACAGATAGAAGATAGGGTAAGGTATACTTTCATAACTATTTGCGGCATGTCTGTAAGTATAATATAGAAAAACATGAAATTTAATTATTTGAGCATATATTCAACTAAGGTTTTATCACAGTTGGGTATATGCTCAAATTTGCTTTGCTTGATAATAAAATGTAAGTACTTGATGAAAATCTCTAATCCTAAGCAAAAGAATTAAAAATATCTTAGGATGTAATATATTCGTAAGGAAAAATGCAGATATAAGCCTTGATTTCGTAAAAACTATTTGTTAATATTAGCTAAATATTTAAGGGTACTACCCACTGATTACCGTTAAATATTATATTGTATATTTATAGAAAGGGGTTCTTATGAAAAGGTCATTTTTAAAGTCATGTCTTATTTTTACCTGTGTACTTACCACCACGGCAGCTATGTTGTCCGGTGCGGCTTGGGCACATAATTATGAAGAGGAAGTGCAGACACAGCAGTTGCTGTCAAGACACTGGGATGAGAGTGAACTTAAGGAAAGGTTTGAAAACTTTATAGGTGCTATAAAGAACAGAGAAGGAATAGAAGATTATATAGTTCCCGATATCACGGAAGAAGAAAAGGAAGCTATAAGAAACTATTTCAGAGCCTTTGAGGGCAAAAGGGATATAACTTATGTTTACACTAAGATGCCTGTACTTCACAGAGTAAGCGGAACAGATGAATATAACGATCTCAGAGGCTTGATGGAGCTTAAGTTTAGAGTTACGGAAGGCAGGAAAAAGGTAACTGAATACACAGTTATGCTTAAAATGGCAAGACTTGGTGATGCAAGCAGCATAAAGTGGAAGATATACGGAATACTTTGGAGCGATAAGGGAGTAGATGTGTCAGATGTCAATCTATACCAGCTTGATAAACCGAGAAGAGGAGAAGAAGTATGTATAATGACTACCGATGCGGGAGTTATTAAGATGAGGCTTTTCCCTGATAAGGCTCCTATAGCGGTTAAAAACTGGATAGAACTTTCCAAGCAAGGTTTCTATGACGGCACACCTTTTGCTCGTGTTATAAAAGACTTCGTTATACAAGGAGGAGCACTTGACGGCTCAGGAGATGAGGCTAAGTCCATATATAACGGATTTTTCCCGGATGAGGTAAACAGCGAGCTTCATAACTTTAACGGAGCTTTGTGCCTTGGAAATAACGGACCACACACTAACGGAAACCAGTTCTATATAGTGCAATGCAGTAAAATAAGGAATGAAGCTGCACTGCCACAGCTTTCACTTCCTGAAAATGTTAAGGCAAAGTACAAAGAAGTGGGTGGAATACCTGAGCTTGACGGAAGGTATACAGTGTTGGGACAGGTATATGAAGGAATGGATGTAGTTGAAAAAATTGCTTCACAGGAAACCAATGCCGATGATGCGCCTGTAGAGAATCCTGTTAAAATACAAAAGATAGAATTTCAAAAGTATAGATAAAATGTCGAGTAATTAGCGACATAAATACTTATAATAAGTTCTACAACATCTACTTATAATAGTTTGTTGTTATAGTGTATAAATAACTCCTTATAACTCAATCATACTCGCAACCCTTTTTCAAAGCTTCGACTTTATTTTACAGACTGCAAAACTCGAGTGCTCACATACTTCGTGGCGAGCTGCACTTTGGACATACTCGTCTGTGGAATTTGTATCTCGCTTTATCAAAAGGCTTAAGCGCTAAAAAGATTGAATTATAAGGAGTTTTTTTATCTCCCACCACACTACGCATATAAAAAATATAAATAGTACAAGCAGTTATTTGGTAGATATATTCATAATTGTTTATGTTACTGCCTGAAATATCTTACTGACTCAACTTTAGGTAGGGGAAGTTTGAGTAGTTTAATTTAAGAAAATTTAATTTAGGTACTTGACGAATACCTTATAAAAGGTTAAAATGTAGAAGTTGTTAAAGCATTGGGCTATCGCCAAACGGTAAGGCAGCGGACTCTGACTCCGCCACTCTCTAGGTTCGAATCCTAGTAGCCCAGTATCAAGAGAAAAGACGTATATCTCTGGAAGATATGCGTCTTTTGTTGTAAAATAGGATAAAATCAATATAAATCATTTTAAATAACAACTTCATAAAAGAAAAATCTGTTTTAAATTAGCGTTCTTATGCCGTTTACAAGAGTTATATCAGACTTTTGATATTTAAGAAATGCTATACTAAGCTGCTTTTTATAGAGTTCTGTTTAGAAAAGAGGTTAAAGATGTATAGTTTTGAGAGTATGGTAAGATATTCCGAACTTGATGAAAGTGGAAAACTTTCTTTACTTGCTATATTTAATTACTTTCAGGATTGTTCTACATTTCAATCCGAAAGTTTAGGAAAAGGTATAGAGTATCTGAAGTCGAAAAATGTGGCATGGTGGCTTGCTAATTGGCAGGTGGAGATTATAAAAAGACCTAAACTTTGCGATAAAATCAAAATTTTTACCTTTGCCTATGATTTTAAGAATATGTACGGTTATAGAAACTTTGCAATAGAAGATGAGCAGGGTGGGATATTGGTGCGTGCGGATTCAATATGGTTTTATTATGACATAGCTAACGGAAAGCCTAAAAAAGTAGAGCCTGAGGATGTGGATGTGTATATGCAACATGATAAAACCCGTTTTGATATGCCTAAAACTCAAAGAAAAATCAATATAGCAAATGAACAGGTAATAGCAGGAGAAACTGTTATCACAAGGCAATACATAGATACCAATCACCATGTAAATAACGCCTACTATGTGGAAATAGCCAAGGAAGCCTTGGAAAGTAAAGAAGATATAAAATATATAAATGTGCAATATAAAACGGCTGCAAAACTTGGAGATAAGATAATTTCAAAAGTATCTTTTGATAAGGGTACAAAAATAGTAGAATTAACAGGGGAAGAAGGGGAAAGCTATGCGGTTGTAAGCTTTGCCTAAGTAAGTATTTTGCTCCTGAAAAGTAAAGGAACAAAGCAGCTTGATATGTTATACCAAAAAATTAATTAAAAGAATGGGGGGAATATGGAGCTTGGTAAGATACAGACATTGGAGATAGCCAGAAAGAAAGACTTTGGAGTATATCTTGTGGATGTCGGTGATTATGATACTAAAGGAGGAGTTTTGCTTCCTATAAGGCAAGTACCTAAAGAAGCGCAAATTGGAGACAAGCTGGAGGTGTTCTTATATAAGGACAGTGAGGACAGACTTATAGCTACGACCAAAAAACCTAAACTTTGCGTGGGGGAGCTTGCTGCACTGAAGATAAAGGAGGTATCTAAAATAGGTGCCTTTGTAGATATAGGCATAGATAAAGACATATTGCTTCCTTTTAAAGAGATGGAGGGAAGCCCTAAGCCCGGTGATGAAGTACTTATGTCTCTTTATGTGGACAGAAGCGATAGACTGGCACTTAGCATGAGGATTTACAAATACTTAAGCAGTGCACAAAACTATCAAAAAGATGATGTAGTTAAGGCAAGGGTCTACAGGGTAAGAGATGTAGGGGTTATGCTTGCAGTCGATGATAAGTACTACGGAATGATACCCAAGATAGAAAACTATGAAAAATACAAAATAGGCGATGTAATAGAAGCGAGGGTATTAAGAGTCAGGGAAGATGGAAAACTTGATTTGAGTCATAGAAAAAAGGCTTACCTGCAACTGGGTGAAGATGCAAAAAGGATAGAAAGTCTGCTTGAGAAAAAACCGGGAAGACTGGAACTTGGAGATAACTCAAGTCCGGAAAAAATAAAAGAAGTTCTGGGCATAAGCAAAAATGCTTTCAAGCGAGCAATAGGAAGTCTTTATAAAAGCAATAAGATAAAAATATATGAAGATTATATAGAAAAAATATAGAGTATATAAAGGTGAATTTATTAAGGGAGAATGTAAGTTAAAATGAGTGAAAAATTAAGTGAAACTATAAAAGAATATGTTATTATCATATTTGGTACCGTATTGGTGGCATTTGCCGCAAAGAATTTATTGGATCCTGCAAGTTTGGTTACAGGAGGCGTATCGGGTGCAGCTATTGTAATAAAATATTTTACAGGTATACCTCTGTGGGTCAGCAATACCGCACTCAACATCCCTATATTTTTGGTTGGTATACCGGTACTTGGCTGGAAGTTTATTAAAAAGACACTGATATCCACTATAATACTGTCAGTAGCACTTGCTGTTATTCCCACAATACCGGTAGCACCTGATGATCTTTTACTCTCATCAGTATTCGGAGCAGTGATGCAAGGAGTCGGTCTTGGTATGGTATTAAGATATAAGGCAAGTACCGGAGGTACCGATATGGTAGCCGCTACTTTGCATAAAAAAATCAGACATATAAGCATTGCACAAATCTTACAATATGTAGACGGTGCCATAGTGGTTGCAGGTATATTCGCTTTCGGAGTACAAAAGGCATTGTATGCATTGATAGCCATATATGTAGGAACTAAAATGTCGGATTATATACTTGAGGGTATCAAGTTTGCAAAGCAGATATTTATTATCTCCGAAAATGCGGAGGATATATCCAAGTCAATTATGGAGGATATGAACAGAGGTGTAACCGGAATCAAGGCGGTAGGTATGTATTCAAAAACTGACAAAACCATGCTGTACTGTGCGGTTTCTCCAAAAGAGATCGCAGATGTAAAGGACTTGGTAAAGAGTATAGATAAAGAAGCCTTTGTAATAGTTTCAGATGCAAGAGAGGTACTTGGAGAAGGCTTTGAAGAATAGTATACAAAATACATATTTTTTACAGAATGGGGCTTGTTAAGCAGAGTTTGCTGCTGTATTCCACCTGAATTTTATATATTTCTGTATATTCTATTAAATTTTTAAGTGTTTATAATTGAATATGCACTAAAAAATCTTATATATACCGGATTACGACTTGTATTTTTCGTCAAGTTGCATTATTATTAAAAATATAATTGTAAAATATACACACAAAGGAGCCGGATTATGATTTCAAATCAAATTCTTCAAAGCACAATAGATGGGCTTAAGAGTATCAGTAGAACAGAACTGGGTATTTGTGATACGGAGGGTAAAATGCTTGCCTCTACATTTCCTGATGACAACAGGTACGAAGATGCAGTTGTATCATTTGTAGCTTCTCCGGCAGAATCTCAAGTTATAAGCGGATATCAGTTTTTTAAGGTTTTTGATGAGCATCAGTTGGAGTATATCCTTCTTGCTAAGGGTGACAATGACGATACATACATGATGGGAAAACTTGCAGCTTTTCAAATAGAGAATCTGCTTGTGGCATATAAAGAAAGATTTGATAAGGATAACTTTATAAAGAACCTTCTTTTGGATAATCTTCTTTTAGTGGATATCTATAACAGATCCAAAAAACTGCATATAGAAACCAATACAAAAAGAGTTGTCTATATTATAGAGACAAAGACTCAAAGAGATATTAATTCACTGGAGAACATCAGAGCATTATTTACTAATAAAGCCAGAGATTTTGTTACCGCAGTGGACGAGAAGGACATCATACTTGTAAAAGAAGTTAGGGATAATTATACCTATGATGAACTTGATAAGGTTGCAAAGCTTATTATAGATGAACTTGCCGCTATGGGCATGAATAAAGTTAATATAGCTTACGGAACCGTAATAAATGAAATAAAAGAAGTATCAAGGTCATATAAGGAAGCGAGAATGGCACTCGATGTAGGCAAGATCTTCTACAGCGGTGAGAACATAGTTGCTTATGCAAGACTTGGTATAGGAAGACTTATATACCAGTTACCTATACCTCTTTGCAAGATGTTTATAAGGGAAGTTTTTGAAAATAAAAGCCCTGATGATTTTGATGAAGAAACAATTGTAACCATACATAAGTTCTTTGAAAACAGTCTTAATGTATCGGAAACCTCAAGACAGCTTTATATACATAGAAATACCTTAGTATACAGACTTGATAAACTGCAAAAGATCACAGGTCTTGACCTTAGAGTATTTGAGGATGCTATAACATTTAAGATTGCGCTTATGGTTGTAAAATACATGAAGTATATGGAAAGACAGGTTTATTAATAGATGTTTGATGAAAATGTAAATGAGGAGCTGCAAACTTCCGATGACAATAAGGAGCATCGCAATGAGCCTTATGCCAAGGAAGCTGACGGCATCATAGGGCAGGAGGCTAAATTACAAGAGTCTTCTGCAAACGGTAATGAAGAAAGTAGTGTAAAAACAGTTCAAAACACTGATAAAGTTGAAAGTCCGGACAGTAAAAAAACAGTTCATAAGACTTCCGGATCTTCGCATTTGGGGCTTGGTGTAGCGCTTGGTTTAATAGCGGGTATTTTCCTTACTGCAATTGTTTTTACTGTCTTTTTTGGAAACAGGTTTTTCACCTCATCCAAAACGGATTACAGTGAGCAGACATCGCAGACTTATAAGAAGTCTAAAACTAAGAAATCCAAATCAAAGACTACCAAGGAGTCCGAAGCCGAGTCTGAAAACACTGTAAGTGAAGGGGAACTTCCTTTAGATGATATTAACAACAAGTTACAGAGCCTGCAAAGAATCATAGATAAGAGTTATCTTTTTGAAGAGAAAATGGAGGATGTTGAGAACGGCATATACAAAGGTTTTATGTCAGGTCTCGGAGATCCGTATACCGTATACTATACTGAAAAAGAGTACAAAGACTTAATGCAGGAAACCAGCGGTACCTATTATGGAATAGGTGCTATGATCAATAAGAATGTCAATACCGGAATAATAACCATAATTAAAGTTTTCCCGGGAAGCCCTGCCGAAGAAGCCGGACTTATGTCGGGAGATATAATTTATAAGGTAGGAGATACCGAAGTGAACGGTATGGATCTTGAGATTCTTGTAGGAACCTATATAAAGGGTGCGGAGGGTAGTACGGTAGATATAACCGTTATAAGAGGCGAAGATGCCCAGGAGCTTACTTTCTCAGTTACCAGACGCTCCATAGAAGTGCCTACAGTTGAAAGTAAGGTTCTGGAAGATAATATAGGTTATATTAAGGTCAATCAATTTGATGATGTTACCTTCCCTCAGTTTAAAGCATCAGTTGAAGATTTTAAGCAGAAGTCAATCTCCAAGCTGGTAATAGATCTTAGAGATAATCCGGGCGGTTTACTTAGTGCAACTATTGATATGCTTGACTACATACTGCCTAAAGGCATAGTTGTGTATACACAGGATAAGAATGGGAAAAGAGAAGACTTCTATTCCGAAGAAAAATCAAAGCTTAATATGGACATAGTGGTATTGATCAATGGAGAATCCGCAAGTGCATCAGAGGTATTCTCAGGTGCTATAAAGGACTTTAAGTACGGAACTTTGATAGGAACCAAGAGCTTTGGAAAAGGAATAGTGCAGTCTGTAGTACCTCTAAAAGACGGGTCTGCGGTTAAAATCACCACACAACATTATTACACCCCTTCAGGTTTTGATCTGCACGGCAAGGGCATAGAGCCTGATGAGGTCGTAGAGCTTGATAAGGACGCCGTTAAGGGCGAGGCAAGTGATAATCAGTTAAACAGAGCTATAGAAATATTAAAGTCCAAATAATTTTTACTATTAAAAGGGCTGTCACACAAATAAAACGATACAGTATATTAAGAACCTTTAACTCGGTTGCTGTTATATTGTATGTTCTATACTTAGTGCGACAGCTTTTTTGTATTTAAAAACCGCTTGATAACAAAAACATTCAGTTATGAAGACTGTTCATATAGGCTATGAGTGTTTTAGATAAAAATGCACATTAAAAAGCTTTGATATTTTATAAACAGATAAAAAAGCACATAAACAAATGTTAAAATAAAAACAAAAGCAAAAAAATTATCTAAAATCGGATTGAAAAAAAGAAATATTTGTCATATACTATATTAGGTAGGGTAAGCTAACCAACCTATTATGTAATAAAAAACTACGGAAGGAAATACAAGATATGAAAAAGGTTTTGCTTTGCAGAGAAGAGGACTCGCTGGAAACCAGAGTTGCCCTAATACCTGATGATATCAAGAAGCTTAAGAATATGGGCTTTGAGTTCAAGGTTGTCAGCGGCGCAGGTATTAAGTCCGGATTTTCAGATGAAAGTTATGTTAATGCAGGGGCTGAGGTTATAGAGAGTGCCGATGCCGGATATGCAGACAGTGAGATAGTGGTAAGGATACTAAAACCCTCTAATATAGATAACTTAAAGGAAGATACTCTACACTTAAGTTACCTTGATCCCTTTAATGAAAAGGAACTTTTAAATAAGTTCGTAGAAAAAAAAGCTATGGCTGTATCTTTGGAGATGATACCAAGAACTACCCTGGCACAGAAAATGGACGTACAGTCTTCACAGACTTCACTTGCAGGTTATGTGGCAGTAATTAATGCGGCAGCGAAGCTCCCTAAGATATTCCCTATGATGATGACACCGGCAGGTACCATCTCACCGGCAAGAGTATTTATTATAGGTGTAGGTGTTGCAGGTTTGCAGGCAATAGCTACGGCAAAAAGACTTGGTGCAAGAGTCGAAGCCTTTGACACAAGACCTGTGGTGGAAGAGCAGGTTAAGTCACTCGGTGCAAGCTTTGTTAAAATAAACCTCGGAGAAATGGGACAGACCGCTCAAGGTTATGCAAAGGAACTTACCAAGGAGCAGATAGCCATGCAGCAGGAAGCTCAGGCTAAGGTATGTGAAAAATCCAATATAGTTATTACAACAGCAAAGGTGTTCGGAAGAAAGGCTCCGGTGCTTATAACCAAGGATGTGCTTGCCCGTATGCAACCAGGCTCAATAGTAGTCGATATGGCGGTATCTACCGGCGGCAATGTAGAAGGTTCGGTGCTTTTTGAAAATGTAGTTACGGAGAACGGAGTAACTATTATGTCAGGTGATATGCTTGAAAGACAGGTGCCTTATGATGCATCTAAGATGCTTTCAGGAAACATATCAGCCTTCCTTACACATTTCTATAACAAAGAAAGCAAGGAACTTGACGTAAAACTTGAAGATGAGATTATGAAGGGCTGCCTTATAACCAAGGGCGGCGAAATAATTCATGACAGATTTAAGGACGGAGGTAAATAATCATGTTAATGCTTATATTTATATTTGTAATATCCGCATTTTTAGGTGTGGAGCTTATATCCAAGGTTCCTTCTCAGCTTCATACACCTCTTATGTCAGGTACTAACGCTATCTCAGGTATAACCATAGTAGGTGCAATTACCGTAACTGCAGTCAGTCTTGGCGGATGGGCAGGAATGATACTTGGTTTTCTTGCGATAGTATTTGCCACTATCAATGTTATAGGTGGATACATGGTTACGGACAGAATGCTTGGTATGTTTAAGAAAAAGGGGGATAAAAAGTAATGGAAGATTTGATACAGGACCTTAATACTATTAATTATATTAAAAGTGCTTTAATAGTTGCATATATGATTGCCTGTATATTCTTTATACGAGGCATTAAGATGCTGGGTAAAGCGGATACAGCCAGAAAAGGTAATTTTTATTCCTCTATAGGTATGCTTATAGCGGTAGTTGCGGTGCTTTTTGAAAGCGGTTTAAGCAACTGGGGCAATGATGATATCGGCATGGTAATGATGGGCTATGTATTTGTAATAGCAGGTATTGTTGTAGGTGGTGTAATAGGTGCTATATGGTCAAAGAAAGTGGAAATGACCGGTATGCCTGAGCTTGTTGCTTTGTTTAACGGTTTTGGCGGTCTTTCATCACTTTTGGTAGCTATAGCGGAATTTACCAATAAGGCAAATCTTGATGAACCGGTTTTTGATGCATTTTCGACTTTTACCGGAGGTCTTACCATAGCGGTAGGTGCTATTACCTTTACCGGTTCAGTGGTTGCTTGGGGTAAGCTTTCAGGAAAGATGTTTAAGAAACAAACTGTTATTCCCTCTAAGAACCTGATTAATGCAATCTTGGTTATAGTAGGATTTTTGGCAATACTGGGCTATACATTCTTTGAAAATATGGCATTAAAAGTACTTTGCATGGCGGTAATTACAATACTCTTCCTTGTCCTCGGTGTTACCATGGTAGTATCGATAGGCGGCGGAGATATGCCGGTTATCATATCACTTCTTAATGCTTTCTCAGGTGTGGCTGCATCATTTGCCGGTTTTGTTATAGACAATACCGTACTTGTTGTTGCAGGCTGTCTGGTAGGTGCTTCGGGAGTTATACTTACACTTATCATGTGTAAGGCTATGAACAGAACTCTTTACAACCTTATATTCGGCAGCTTCGGTGCTACAGGCTCCAAGGCTAAGAGCGGAGAAGAAAAAGAGCCTAAGGCTTTATCTGTAGAAGATGCCTTCCTTATACTTGAGGCTGCAAACTCGGTAGTATTTATACCGGGATACGGTATGGCGGTTGCTCAGGCACAGCATGCGGTTAAGGAACTTGCTGCAAAGCTTGAGGAAAACGGTGCGGAGGTAAGTTTTGCTATACACCCTGTTGCCGGAAGAATGCCGGGTCATATGAACGTACTTTTGGCAGAAGCGGATGTACCTTACGAGCAGTTAAAGACTGCCGATGAAATGAATCCTACCATGCCTATGCAGGATGTGGCTATAGTTATAGGTGCAAATGACGTTGTAAACCCTGCGGCTATAGAGGATAAGAGCTCACCTATCTACGGAATGCCTATTATCAATGCATTTGAAGCTAAGACGGTATTCGTATTAAAGCGTGGTAAGGGTACAGGATTCTCAGGACTTGAAAATCCGCTCTTTACCAATGACAATACGGTTATGATTTACGGAGATGCTAAGCAAACAGTATCAGCCTTGGTAAGTGAGTTCGGTGAGTCATAAATGAGGCGGATACTGCCAATAATTTTTCCTGACTCTAACAAAATAGAGTGCAATTTTAAGTTTTAAGATACTCTTTGGTAAAACTATAATAAGTTCAGATAAGAGATTATATTTTTAAAAAAGTTTCTATGTTGCAGCCTGATTGTATATTTTATGTATACGATCAGGCTGTAATATTTTGCAACATGTATTAAAAAAATAACCCAAAAGAAAAAGTCTACCGGTGCACTGACATATTGATATTTAACATATCTGCTATATCTCCATCATAATAAGAGATGTTAAGAGCATAGTCGAAATTAGAATGAATATCAACGATACATTACACTAGCACTCTTTCCCAATCAACAATCTGATTACTTAAATCTTCTTTCCTCACTTTTGTTTTCGGAATATCTCCCCTATTTCTTGCGCCATACAACCCACAATGAGCCACTGCATAAATCTCCGATTTCTTATCTTCACAGTCTACCACAGTAGCCTTATAAGCCTTAATTAAGTCATTATATGTGTTGTATTTTTCAGGTTTTATACCATATGCTGATAACACTGACTTATATGTAACCTGTCCTAAACATATTATTTTCTGGGGCTGCAGTATTTTACATAGCTCTACGAAATATTTGGCATCTTGTTTCATAACGCTTTCCGTCATTCCTCCGGTTCCGGATCCCACTCTATATCCCAACGAGAAATTCGTAAAGAACAGATTATAATATCTCTGATTTCCAATATCATAATTCTTAGTTTCCTTAAATATTTGCACTAAGTTGTAGTCTGTATGACAATCACGCCTATCCATGTTCACATCCTGCAGATAACTTATAGGAGCCTCTCCCATTTCTATTGCCTTATTGATTTTCTTTACATTAATAACTGTTTCAGATGGGTTTGAAAAAGGATTCCCCCAATCTTGTCCTACCAGTAATATATCTATATCGGGTGTGTTTTCTGCATACCCTAACCCTTGCCAGTATGTCCAAAGATTAATCTCTTTACAATCTTCATACCATTTTAGAGTGACAGTTGTATTTCTCCGAATATTTTTACTATAATCAGCTTTGACTGTTTTAATTAAATCCTTATATCTTTTTCCCTTTTCCGTCATTTTTAATTACCTCAAACTTTCTCTTTTTAGTATTTGGAAACTTTTTAAAGTTTAACTTCGTCTTAGCCAATTCCTCCCCGTTCTCCTTTAAATTAATCTTTATTTCTGCGAGGTGGTTCCCTAATATGTCTATTCTATAAAAAACCGCTCCATTTAATACTTCACTGCAAAATGTAACAATCCCTATATCAATTAAATAATCCACATATTTTTGAATTACTATAAGTTCTTCTTCTATACCCTCATCTACCATACCCTGACACAAAATTGCATTATCATAAGACATAACCCAATTATGAAATCCAACAATATTTGAATCATTTTGTATATTATTCCTATCATCAGAAATGAATTCCTTTTTCTCAGGTATTATTACACTAATGCTGTATGAATTCCCATCTCCCCAGTACTCTGCTTCAAACGGAGTTCCATCGTTAAATAATCCAACCGTATATCCCATATTATCCTCGTCAGCTCCATCATGGTTACATACCGGGAATTCAGAATTTGCCTCAACATATAAACTATCTGAATTATCGAAATCATCTATATTATCGAATTGATCTTGGCATACATTTTCGAGTTTATCATTAAATACATCTACAAAAGCTTCTATTTTTTCCTTATCTCGAATTATTGCAAATATTACACAATCAAATAATTCATTTAATCCCTCTCCAAAAAACAAGTCGTAATAATACTGTGCAACTCTTTTTGCTGAATGACCAAATGCACCACATCCCCAAGCTCCGAGAACCAGTGTACGATATCCATATCTGGCAGCAGCAAAAAGCATTTTCCTAAGTCTATCCTTCATAATTATATCTAGCTTATCCTGAGACACGTCCTTTGCCCGTCCATTTTTATTAGGAGCAGGTATTGTGATGACAGAAACATTGAAAGGTTCATCCAAGAGATTTCCATTCGCATCCCTAAATACGCATACATCCTCACTAAGAAGCATATAGTCAGAATCAACAGCATTTATATGTTTTTTGTTGTAATCATACATTTCACGAGCTTTCGGTGATGATATCGACGCATAGAGTGTGCTATTTCTACACAAACATTCTTCTTGTGCCATAGCACCATTTAGAAATCCACCTCCGACATGTATGGCATTTGCAAAGTTCATCACAAGAGTATCACTGTGTCCAAGATTTGCCGCCTCATAGGAATCGCAATCAATTATAAAAAAAGTAGCCCAATAAGAACCCCGAAACTCTCTCTCAAAAAACTTATCCTCATCTTTTTCTATGCTTTCTAGAAGTTCGGGTGATAATACTCGAACAGTTGAAAAATCATTTCCAACTAAAGAAATGTGCTTACCATTCAATTCATAACCACCTTTATTAGTAATTCTAATAGTTTCACCAGCCATTTCTCTTAAAAATGTTTTGTTCATGCCAATTTCTCCCTCGTCCAGCAATTCCTTCATCAGCATTTGCACTGCTCTCCTGGATTTATCAATCATATCAGGCAATTATTTCAAGTCCATTGAGATATGCAAACTTTATCAAACCAGCCCCATTAAACTCATTACTTACCTGAGAAGCCTCTTCCCTTGTCATTTCTTTTAGCTTATTATAAAAGCTGATATCCTTATTCTTAAATTTATCTTCTTTTGATCAGCAAAAAGGATTCCTGCATTAGTCATTTGTCCATCTTCTTTTATAACCCACCACTTTACAACTTTTTCATAAAAGAATGACATACAGGGCATTATGTTGTATAATGAATTGAACAAAAAACAATACAAAAGGAAGTGATTCTGTACGACAAATTCATTATACAACAAAAAGACACTGATTGGTAGATTTTATAATTATTCTTCAGTTTATTTTGAAACTTCTGTAGTTTTTCAACTTAAATGCAACATGGTATTGCACTTACTCTGATAGGTACCTCTGTTGCATATACATTGAAAGATATCGTTACACTTACTTTGAAAGTGATGTTGCATTTAGTCTGAAGTACCCGGTTGTTCTTCAAATAAGTCCTTGTTTTTATGTCGTTGGCATGTTTTTATTCATAGGTAAATAAAAATATAATAATGAAAAGGAGTTCCTATGAACAAAAAGAAACATTCAAACTTAAGGAGCATACATCGGAATGTGTTAAGGAACTTTTTGACAGTCTTGAGAAAAAGCTAGGAAAAGAACTTTTTGCCATAGGTTTCCCTCTAATCCTCACCGACAATGGGCATGAATTCTCAGATATAGACGGTTTAGAAAACTCATTATTCGGAGGAAAGCGTACCAGGATTTTCTTCTGTGAGCCAAATCGTTCAGACCAAAAAATAACCATCCTGCCCAAGGGTGCTTATTTTAAAAGTCTTACCGCATATGATGCACTTCTGATTACTAATCACATAAACAGTTATGCTAAGTAGTACAACTAATTTATGTAGTATAATAGGATTATTCTAAAAAGAGAGGTGCCTATTATACCGAGAAAAACACCTTCCTTAACTCTTAATGAAAATGAGGTTTGTAATAGTTAATAATTATTCAATTTACTAGATGGTATCTTAGAGATTTAAGCTTGTTATTGCTTTGTTAATGTATTATAACAACTATATAATAAAGAGATTTGAGTTCTATCCTATCTAATACTGATATCAATTAAAAGTCAATGATAAATTACGCTGTGTCACTTCAATAATCAAATTTTAAAAATGAAAATTCGCTTAAAATAACCGATAAACCCCCTAAAAATGTACTTTCTTTAATACAAGTTAGGAAAACCTACCTTTTTGTTATTTTGTATACAAAAAAGAGCAGCAGGCTTGTTGACTAATCCTAGCAATTTAGTATACTTGCCTTATGAAGATTGCCATGTATATAACAAATTAAAATAAAGTGATGGCACTGGTGTGTAGTATCGTTGATATTTAAAGTGGGAAGTCGGCATGTTGATTTATACTTAATAGTGTTTCATAAAGTAGCAATAAGGAATATCTTTTGTGAACAATACAAGTTTTAATTATAAAACTAAAATGTAATAAGGAGGTTTTACAATGCAAAAAGCATGGGAGGGTTTTAAACCCGGTAAGTGGTGTGAGCGTGTAGATGTCAGAGACTTTATACACGATAATTATACTCTTTATGAAGGTGATGACAGTTTCCTTGCTCCGGCAACCGAGGCGACTAAAAAGCTTTGGGATATGGTTATGGAGTTGTCTAAGAAGGAAAGAGAGGCAGGCGGAGTGCTTGATATGGATACAAAGATAGTATCCACAATTACAAGCCACGGTCCGGGCTATCTTGACAAGGAACTTGAGAAGATAGTGGGCTTTCAGACCGATAAGCCTTTCAAAAGATCCTTGCAGCCGTTTGGAGGCATACGCATGGCCGAAACTTCATGTGAGTCTTACGGATATAAGGTAGATGATGAGGTGGTTGATATCTTCACCAAATATAGAAAGACTCATAATCAAGGAGTATTTGATGCTTATACTGCCGAGATGAGGGCAGCCAGAAAGTCAGGTATTATTACCGGTCTTCCGGATGCTTACGGAAGAGGAAGAATTATCGGAGACTATAGAAGAGTTGCTCTGTACGGGCTTGATTATCTTATAGAGGATAAGAAAAAGCAGCTTAATATTACTGTAGATGTTATGGATGCAGATGAGATAAGGCTGCGTGAGGAGCTTTCAGAGCAAATCAGAGCTTTACAGGAACTTATACAGCTTGGGGAGATCTACGGTTTTGATTTGAGAAGACCGGCAGAGAATGCTAAGGAAGCCGTACAATGGCTGTATCTTGCATATCTTGCGGCAATCAAACAGCAAAACGGTGCAGCAATGAGTCTTGGAAGAACCTCTACCTTTGTGGATATATACATACAGCGTGATTTGGAAAAGGGACTTATCACCGAATCGGAGGCACAGGAGATCATAGACCACTTCATTATGAAGTTAAGACTTGTTAAGTTTGCAAGAACTCCGGAGTACAATCAATTATTCTCAGGAGATCCAACCTGGGTTACAGAGTCTCTTGCAGGTATGTCTGTTGACGGAAGACCTTTGGTTACAAAGACTTCATTCAGATATCTGCACACACTGACCAACCTCGGTACATCTCCGGAGCCTAACCTTACAGTACTTTGGTCAAGCAAACTGCCTGTAAACTTCAAGAGGTTCTGTGCCAAGATGTCAATCAATACCTCATCCATCCAGTACGAGAATGATGAGATCATGCGTCCTGAGCATGGAGACGATTATGCTATAGCCTGCTGCGTGTCTTCTATGACCATAGGTAAGGAAATGCAGTTCTTCGGAGCAAGGGCAAACCTTGCAAAGTGTCTGTTATACGCTATCAACGGCGGTGTGGATGAGAAGTCAAAGGTACAGGTAGGTCCTAAGTACAGAGCTGTAGAGGGCGAATACCTTGACTTTGATGATGTTATGAGCAAGTTTGACGATATGCAGGAGTGGCTTGCAAAGCTTTATGTCAATACACTCAATGTTATACATTATATGCATGACAAGTACTCATATGAATCACTTGAGATGGCACTTCACGACAGAGAAGTAACAAGATTCTTTGCTACAGGTATAGCGGGACTTTCAGTAGTTGCGGACTCATTAAGTGCTATCAAGTATGCCAAGGTAAAGGTTATAAGAGATGAGGATGGTGTGGTTACCGATTATGAGATAGAAGGCGACTTCCCTAAGTACGGTAATAATGATGACAGAGTTGACAAGTTTGCGGTAGAGCTTGTAGAAGGCTTTATGAATAAAATCAAAAAGCATCATGTATATAGAAACTCCATACCGACTATGTCAATACTCACCATTACATCCAATGTAGTCTATGGTAAGAAGACAGGTAATACTCCGGACGGAAGGCGTTACGGCGAGCCTTTTGCACCGGGAGCAAATCCTATGCATCAAAGAGATACACATGGTGCATTGGCTTCACTCACATCAGTTTCAAAGCTTCCGTTTGAGTCTGCAAAGGACGGAATATCCAATACATTCTCTATAATACCGGGAGCACTGGGCAAGGACAATAAGGTGTTTGCAGGTGAGCTTGATCTTGATGCATTGGCAAAAGAGGCTGAGCTTGAGCTTAGTGTAAAATAAGCCTTGCACTGTAAATATTATAGGAGAGCTTGTTATGGAAGCAGCTGATAAAGATAAAGATATAGATTATCTGGTAAGCCTTTTAGACGATGCTATGGAGAACGGAAGCGGTCATCTTGAGGTTATAAGTAAAGATAAAAAGATACAAGTAAACAATGACTGTGCCTGCGGTAACAATACGGCATGTTCAGTGCCTACACTGCATGAAGGCATAGATTAAAGGAGGAAAAAAAATGGCAACAAATGCACAAATAGATAACTTGGTAAGTATGTTAGACGGATATTCAATAAACGGTGGACATCACCTTAATATAAATGTTTTCTCTAAGGAAACTCTGCTCGATGCGCAGGCGCATCCTGAGAAGTACCCACAGCTTACGGTAAGAGTTTCAGGTTATGCCGTAAACTTCAACAAGCTTACAAAAGAGCAGCAGGATGATGTAATTTCAAGAACCTTCCATAAGGGTATGTAATATGCTTATCGGCAATATACACTCTATCGAGACATTCGGGACCGTTGACGGTCCCGGTGTCCGATATGTGGTTTTCTTACAGGGCTGCCCTATGAGGTGCTTGTATTGTCATAATCCCGATACTTGGGAAATAGGTATAGGTAAACAGATGACAACGGACGAGATAATTGAGGATTATAATAAATATAAAGCATATCTAACGGGAGGCGGCATAACCTGCACAGGCGGTGAGCCTCTTTTGCAAATGGATTTTATAATAGAGCTTTTCACAAAGGCGAAGGCTTTAGGTGTGCATACCTGTATAGATACCTGCGGTATAACATTTAATGCGGAAAGTCCTAAGGTTTTAGCAAAGTTTGACAAACTTTTGGAAGTTACGGACTTATTTCTCTTAGATATAAAACATATAAATAATGAAGAACATATAAAACTTACCTCTCAACCAAACCTTGCCATAATAGATTTTGCAAGATACCTTTCCGATAAGAAAAAGGATGTGTGGATAAGGCATGTTGTGGTTCCGGGATATACATACAATGATAAATTCTTATATGAACTGGGGTATTTCTTAGGATCTCTTAAGAATATAAAGGCACTTGATGTACTTCCCTACCATACGATGGGAACAGTTAAGTATGAAACGATGGGACTTAAATATCCGCTTGCCGGTGTGGAAGCACTTGGTGCGGAAGATGCAAAAAAGGCAAGAGAAAAGATATTTGAGGGACTGAAACAAAGACTGATAGATGATAAAATAAAGGCTTTAGCGGTTTAAAACTTAGTAATCGCTACAGCCTTTTTTAGTTGACTTAGATTTGCGAGATACAGAAACTTTGGTAAGTATATATAAAAATAATATTAAATATACCGACCTTTATTGTAATTTTAACAGTAAAACTATTGAAGTTTAAAGAACATAAGAGTATAATCGTTAGGTAGAACTAACTTAAAAAGGGGGTATTCTAAGATGAAATTTACAGTAAAGGATTTGGTTAATGCCAGTTTATTCTCTGTACTGATAGTAGTATTTTATTGGTGTGCGGGTATGTTGGGTTTTATTCCGGTAACTATGCCGGCTATTCCTTTTATCTGCGGCTTCGTTGCAGGACCTGTATTCATGCTTTACAGCACCAAGATAGATAAGTTCGGCATGATGTTGATACTTGGAATAATAGTTTCTTTGGTATTTGCGCTTACAGGACATGGAGTTTATGTAATACCGGGAACTGTTTTACTGGCTTTTGCAGGCGAGTGGATCTTAAAAATGGGCGGATATAAGAGTATAAATCATGCAAGATGGGCATATACGGTATTTGTACTGTTTTCCGCTTTTAATCTTTTGCCTATGTTTATTGCAAGAGAAGCATATGCTAAGCGCCTTGTAGCCGGAGGATATTCGCAGGATTTTATTGATAGTATGTTTGCAGTGCTTCCGCAGTGGTCACTTTTACCTGTTATTTTATTTGGAGCTTTAGGAGGATATCTTGGAGCTACCTTCGGTATATCTATATTGAAGAAGCATTTTGAAAAGGCTAATATGGCATAGGATTATGAAAAATTATAAATTTAGCTTGGACTTTATAACAAAATTCTATCTGACAATGCTTATAGGAATTATTGCAATTACGGGTAATTTGCAGTACAGTCTGCCGTATTTATCACTGCTTATATCAATATTTCCTTTTGTATTATTACTGCTGCATGGAAGATACATAATGTGCATTAAATGTACTGTTATAATAGTTTGTGCATGGCTGCTGGAAAGATTTGCAATAGGAAGGCTTGGAATGTTGCTTGACGGTATAGCATTATTTTTTGTAGGTGTAGTTATACGAATGATGCCGGGAGTGATCATGGGTTATTATACTATGTATACAAGTACCATGTCCGACATGGTAAAGTCCATGAGAAATATTAAAGTACCGGAATTTATAATTATACCCGTATCGCTTTTATTCAGATTCTTTTATTCTATAAGAGAGGACTACAGCATGATAAGAGATGCCATGAAAATGCATGAGCTTAACTTTATAAAGTTGTGGAACAAGCCGGAGAAACTTGTAGAATACAGGATAGTCCCTTTGCTGATGTGTTCGACCAAGGCGGCTGATGATGTGGCTATTTCTGCCATGACAAGGGGTATGGTGCTTGGAAAGCCAAGAAGCAGTGTGTCCGACGCAAGGCTTAGGATACAGGACTATGTGCTTATGCTGTTATTTACAGCTGTATTTGTAGTGAGTATGTTCAGGAGTTAAAACAGGCTATAAAAGAATTGATTTGATTATTATCAGAATATTATTAAAATTTGGAAAGAGACTATGCTTGAATTAAAAGATATTAATTTGTCTTACGGTGATAAGAAAATATTGGAAGATGTAAATGTAAGCTTTGCAGAGGGTACGGTAAGTGTAATATCGGGTGCGTCAGGCAGCGGAAAAAGCAGCCTTATTAAGTTGCTTAACGGTGTGATACCCCAATTTGTAAATGCGGATATTAAAGGTGGCATCATAGTAGACGATAATGATATTTCCCAAAAGGATGTAGCAGCCAGAAGTGATTTTATATCTACCGTATTTCAAAATCCCAAAAGTCAGTTTTACAGTATAAATACTACGGATGAGATAGTATTTGCATTGGAGAACAGAAACCTGCCAAAAGATGAAATAGTAGATACGGTAAAGGAATATACGGAAATCTTAGGTACTAAAAAGCTTCTTGACAGGGATATTTTTAAGCTTTCCGGCGGAGAAAAGCAACTGGTAGCTATTACCGCTGTAGCCTGTATGAAACAAAAGGTGTATATATTTGACGAGCCTTCGGCTTCTTTGGATATAGATGCCATAAAAAGGCTTAAGTCGGCTATAAAAACATTAAAAGAGCTGGGTAAAATCATTATTATAGTAGAACACAGACTGTATTATTTAAAAGATATACTGGATAAACTCTATGCTATAGAAGATGCTAAACTCATAGAACTTGAGAGTGTAGATGAAGAAAGTATAAAAAGACATAACTTAAGAACTCTAAATGAGATAAGTAAACAGGAGCTTATAGAGGGCTGTAAGGATTTTAGTTACAGAAAAGTGTTTGTAAACAATAATTCAACAAGCGATTTAGGCAAAGAAGATAGGATACTTAGTTGCAGAAACTACAAGTACTCCTATATGAAAAATAAAGTATTTGATTTTAGCATAGACTTTTCAAGAGGTATTCATTTTATTATAGGTGAAAACGGTATCGGTAAAAGTACCTTTATCCGCTGTCTTTGCGGACTTAATAAGGGATTTGGAAAGGGCTTTTATTACGAAAATAATTTTATTAAAAAACCGGAAAAGCTTATTTCCTTAGTGATGCAGGATGTGAATTATCAGCTTTTTACAGAGAGTGTTTTGGAAGAGATATCTCTTGTAACTGATGATGAGAAATTAAAAGAAGATGTATTAGTGCAACTTTTGTTATGGGATAAGAGGCAGCAGCACCCTCAAAGCCTTTCCGGCGGAGAAAAGCAAAGACTTTCGATATCTCTTTGCATGGCTTCAAAAAAGCCTCTGGTAATATTTGACGAGCCTACAAGCGGTCTTTGCAAGCATAACATGAAAAAAACCATAGAATTTATAAAAGATATGGAAAAAGAGGGCAAGACTATTATAATTATCTCTCATGACTATGAGTTTATAAAGTCATGCGGCGGAAATATAATAGAGTTTGTATAAAAATAGCAAAATGACATTTTAAAATTCAGCTTGATTTATTACTTTATTTAATATAAAATTTAATATATTCTTTTGAGATATAAGGTACTGACCGCAAATTGTAATTATTTAACATTCGGTCAGTACTTTTCTTAATTAAAAATATAAGAATACAATCAGAAAATTTTGTTTTTTTGGAGTTGATGTAAAAGTGTATGAATGAGAGTATATTAAAAAAATTTATAAGATATAGTGTCAGTAATATATTCGGTATGATGGCAATATCCGTGTATATTTTGGCAGATACTTTCTTTATAGCAAGGGGAGTAGGTACATTAGGGCTTACTGCACTTAATATAGCAATTCCGGCATTCAGTTTTATACAAGGAAGCGGACTTATGCTTGGTATAGGAGCTGCTACAAAGTATTCGATATTGAAGGCACAGAGGCAGGAAAAAGAGGCTAATAAAATATTTTCCTTAGCTGTAATAAGCGGGCTTATAATAAGTTTGTTTTTTGTGTTCTTAAGCATAACGGCAAGCAAGCATTTGGTTAAAATACTTGGAGCCGATGAGAGTATATTTGATATAACGGTTACCTATCTTAGGGTGATCTTATGTTTTGCACCGAGTTTTATTATAAATGCAATATTTTTATGCTTTGTAAGAAATGATCAGGCACCGGCTCTTGCCATGATTGCTATGGTGATAGGCAGTTTTTCCAATATAGTACTTGACTATATCTTTGTATTTCCCTTGAATATGGGGATGTTCGGAGCAGCTTTGGCTACGGGTTGTGCACCGGTTATAGGTCTTTGTATACTGTCATTGCACAAGTTTAGAGGAAAGAATAATTTTAAGTTGGTAAAATGCAAGCTTGATTTTATTAAAATATTTGGTATATTAAAACTGGGGCTTCCGTCATTGATCACGGAGATGGCAAACGGAGTGGTAATTATAGTTTTTAATATACTTATACTTGGGATATCAGGTAATATAGGGGTTGCCGCCTACGGTATAATAGCCAACATATCAATGGTGGTAACAGCCATTTACACAGGGATATCACAGGCTATACAGCCCTTACTCAGTAACTGTTACGGATTAAAAGATACATCAGGTATGAAGAAGATATTTAAATATGCCCTTGTTCTGATGCTTGCGCTATCTTTAGTCATATATGTGATTTTATACTTTTATGCTTCGGATATAGCCTTTATTTTTAACAAGGAAAATGATAGCACTTTGCAGACAATGGCTGTGGAGGGCTTAAAGGTTTACTTTACAGCCACACCTTTTTTAGGCTTTAATATAATTATTTCTATAGTATTTATATCTATGGAAAAAGCCGTACCGGCACAGATAATATCACTGTGCAGAGGTTTCTTTATACTGGTACCTTCGGCAGTGATATTAAGCAAAGTATTTTTAATGCTCGGCGTGTGGTTATCGCTTTTATTTTGTGAATGTGTAGTTGCAATAATAAGCATTTACTTTTTATATAGACTGATAAAATCAAGAGAAATTTTTAAGGAAAGGATTTGAGTTATGAAAAAGGAATTAGAGGTATTTTATGATTTGGCTTGCCCGTATTGCTATCAGGGGCTTATGGATCTTAGGAAGTTCCTTAACGGCAATGAGGAGGTGTACTTGAATTACATAGCCTGCGAGGCACATCCGAAACCTGAACCTGCAAAAATGCACAGCGATCTTGCTGCAAGAGTTGTGTATTTTCTAAAAGACAATGACTTAGATGTAAATAAATTTAATTTCCTTGTGTATGAGGCTTATTTTGAAAAGGATCTAAGCATAGAAGATAAATCCTTGCTTACCGAGTTTGCGAAAATGTGCGGAGCGGATGAGGAGAGCGTAAGGGAGGTACTTAACTCAAATAAGTATCAGGATGTGCTTGAAAGTGCCAATACGCTTGTATGGTCAGAGCTTAAATTTGCTGCCGTACCAAGTTACAGGAGCGGTGAAAGAACTGTAGGTTCAGGCGGAGGTGTACTTGTTGATATAGATAAGGTTGCCGAACTTCTTGAAGAATAAAAGATTATATAGGATTGATTGAATGTTTATGACTTTTAGTCCTAAATAAAACAAGTTACAAACCTAAAAAATATAAGGGCTGTTGCATTTTAAGATTTTGCACAAGCTATATTATGGTATTTTTCTGAACTGCCATATATCTTGTAAATAATCTATACTTTGCAACAGCCCATGTATTATATCCCTACTTGATCAAGCCTATATTCGGAAAGTATCTGAATATAACCTTTGATATGATCTTATTCTTGTATACATAGGTATTATGCCAATATCTTGCATCTCCCGAAGAATTTCTGTTGTCCCCCATACAAAAGTAACCGTTTTCAGGAACTTCAAAATGCATATCAGGTTCAGGTATCATAGGCTCTTTTATGTAAGGCTCCTCCATCGGATCGGGAGAGTTGTTAAGGTACACATGCCCGTCTTTGATATCGATCACATCCCCCGGAATACCGATAATTCTTTTTACATAAAAAGTCTTTTCATCATCAGGGTATCTGAAGATAATCACATCTCCTCGTTTAGGGTCTTCAAAAAGATAGGAAAGTCTAAAACCTATAACCCTGTCTCCTGTCATAATAGTATTTTCCATAGAAGCGGAAGGTACATGGGAATTAGCTATAATAAAAGTATTAAGGCAGAAAGCTATTGCTGCGGCGGTTATAATGATGCCGAGCCAGCTTTTCAACTCTGCCATTAAATTAAATTTACCTTTTTCATTATTGTCATTTTCATTATTGTTTGCCATAATTTCTCCTTTATATATTGATAACTTAGGTTTAATGCAGATTTCTAAAATAAGTACAGAAGTCTTGCTTTACTTTGCATTTACACGACATTATAAATCACTACGGTTTTCCATGCCTTATAAAACTGTCCTGTATCTAAAAATAAAGCAATGAGGCAGTAAAGCTATTTTACAAATACCACATTAAAATTTCCTAAAATCACATGCTAATTATTTTAGATTATAAATAGCTTATATACAAGTTATATTTTTGTGAAGTACGGTTATCTTATTTAATTTTATGCTGTATTTAGTATGAATTATATGATAAAATCAGCGTAAAGTATTATTGATATATATAAATTCAAAAAAGTGTGCAAAAAAATTATGGCTGAAAATATTATTGGAGGTAATAGTTTATGGAAGATATACTTTATAATCTTATGGACTGGGCGCAAGTAGAAGAAATAGTATATTCTGAAAGTTCAAGACCGCATGAGATCCTCGGAGCTAAGAAGCTTGAAGAGGGAATACTTATACAGTGTTTTTTCCCGAATGCAAAGGAAGTTAAACTTTATTTGGAAAAAACGGCTAAAGAGATCAACATGAAGAAACAAGACGAAGCCGGTTTTTTTGCTGTATTACTAAAACAAAAGACTATCCCCAAATACCATTATCATGTAGTGTATGAATATAACAGTGTGGACAGACAAGAAAGCTATATGAAGTTTAGTATGTATAGTGATGAAGACCTGGATAGATTTGCAAGAGGAGTGCATTATGATATATTTGAAAAAATGGGAGCACATCTTGCAACAGTTGAGGGTATAGATGGAGTTTATTTTTCCGTATGGGCTCCTGAGGCGCTTAGAATCTCAGTGGTTGGAGATTTCAACTTTTGGGACGGAAGAGTACACCAGATGAGTAAGATAAAGGACAGCGGAATATGGGAGATATTTATACCCGGGGTAGAGCAGCTTGATAACTATAAGTACGAAATAAAGACCATAAAGGGAGAGCCTATGTTAAAAGCCGACCCTTACGGATATTTTTGTGAGTTAAGACCCAATACCGCTTCTTTGGTATACAACATTAACAACTATGTGTGGGATGACGAGGATTGGATGCTTGACAGGGACTTAAAGCAGTCTAACGGAAAGAATTACGACGGCTGCCCTATCAATATATACGAGTTGCATCTGGGCTCATGGATCAGAAAAGAAAGAAAGTTTGATGATAACGGTGAAGAAATAGTGGGAAGTGAGTTTTACAACTATAAGGAGATAGCTGTAAAACTGGCAAAGTATGTAAAAGAAATGAATTATACGCATATAGAGCTTATGCCGGTGATGGAGCATCCGTTTGACGGAAGCTGGGGTTATCAGGTTACGGGTTACTATGCACCTACTTCAAGATACGGTACTCCACATGACTTTATGTACTTTGTAGACTATATGCACTCACAAAACATAGGAGTAATAATAGACTGGGTACCGGCACATTTCCCTAAAGATCTGCATGGACTGGGAGTTTTTGACGGAACTCATGTGTATGAGCATGCAGACCCCAGACAGGGGACACATCCTCACTGGGGTACCTATGTATACAATTACGGAAGACCGCAGGTAAGCAACTTTCTTATAGCCAATGCCATTTACTGGGCAAAGTATTATCATATAGACGGTATACGAATGGATGCGGTGGCTTCTATGCTCTATCTTGACTACGGCAGAGAAGACGGACAGTGGGTGGCTAATAAATACGGCGGACATGAGAATTTGGAGGCGATAGAGTTTTTTAAGCATCTTAATTCGGTATTTAAGACAAGGTTTAGTGATGCGCTTTTAATAGCCGAGGAAAGCACCGCATGGCCTAAAATAAGCGGAGAGCTCTCAGACGGAGGACTTGGATTTGACTTTAAGTGGAATATGGGTTGGATGAATGATTTTCTTTCCTATATGCAAAATGATCCGTATTTCAGGTCATACCACTATGGAAAGCTTACCTTCTCCATGCTGTATCAATACAGTGAAAACTTTATATTGGTACTAAGCCATGATGAGGTGGTACACGGCAAGAAAACCTTGTTAAACAAGATGCCGGGATTTTATATAGAAGACAGACTTGCCAATCTAAGGGTTGCCTACGGTTTTATGATGACACATCCGGGTAAGAAACTTTTGTTTATGGGTCAGGAATTTGCGCAGGAAAATGAGTGGAACGAAGACAAGGAAATCGAGTGGGCTGCTTTGGAAGATCCGCTTCATGCCGCTATGCACAGATATGTAAAAGATCTTAATCTTTTTTACAGGAAGAATGAATCTTTGTGGAAGTTAGATACCGAGCCGGAAGGTTTTGAGTGGACTAATTGTTATTCCTACGAGGAAAATATCGTTGCCTTTGTAAGAAAGAGCGAGTATGAGGAAGACGATTTGCTGGTGGTTTGTAATTTCACTCCGGTCAGTTATGAAAGCTTTGATATCAGAGTGCCTTACCCTGCAAGTTATAAAGAGGTATTTAACTCGGATCTGGAAACTTACGGAGGTAAGGGAATTAAAAACGCAAGGGCGGTCAAGGCGAAAGAGGATGAGGATGGAAAGAATTTAGTAATAGATATTAAGATACCTCCTCTTGGTATTTTGATTTTCTCTCCCAAGGTGAAATAATGTTTGCTTTTTTTAATACAATGATACAGGCTGCAGAACTGCAGACTGTCAGCACAGAATCTGCCGCACTTGAGACCATAGCCTCGGAGGTTGCGGAACAGATCAGTGAGGATCTGGATAAGGTCAATCCTACTACGGCTTTTGATGTACTTAAAAATCATTTTCCTTCCATACTTGCGGTTTTGTATCAGATACTTATAATAATACTGATAATATTTATAGCGAACAGACTTATAAAGCTGGTTACTTCCCTTATGAATAAGTCTTTTGCCGCAATGAAGGTGGATAAAGGAATAAGTAAGTTCCTTATATCCGTATTCAGGTTTTTTGCTTACACTATAGTGATATTCGTAGTGGCGGAAAGACTGGGTATTAATTCAGCCTCTATAATAACCGTAATAGGCTCAGCGGGACTTGCCATAGGGCTTGCCTTACAGGGAAGTTTAAGTAATGTTGCGGGAGGCATAATAATCCTTGTTACCAAGCCTTTTAAAGTAGGTGATTATATAGCTTTTGAAGAGACTGAAGGTACTGTAAAGATTATTGATATAGTTCATACCACACTTGTAACCTATGATAATAAAAAAGTGAGCATACCTAATGCAAGCCTGTCAAGCAAGGTGATAGTTAATTTAACAGCCTATGATAAGAGAATGCTTGAGGTAAAGACCTATGTAAGTTATGATACGGATATAGCCAAGGCAAGAAAAATACTCCGGTCAGTTTATGAAGGTCATGAGAAAATCATAAAGAATGATCCTAATAAAAAAATAGTTACTTATCTTGAGTCTTATACGGATTCGGCACTTACCATAGGTGCAAGAGGCTGGTGCAATACAGACGACTTTGTAAGTACAAAGTGGGATATACAAGAAAAAATCAAAGTGAAATTTGATGAAAATAATATAGATTTGGCACATAGAAAAGTTGATGTGTATCAAAAAAATTAAATAGTTATAGGAGCATTTATGAAAAGAGCATGTGGGGTACTTTTACCCATATCAAGTTTGCCGAGTCCCTACGGTATAGGGACATTTTCAAAAGAAGCATATGAGTTTGTGGATCATTTGAGCAAAGCCGGTCAAAGTTACTGGCAGATACTTCCTCTTGGTCCTACATCATACGGTGATTCACCCTATCAAAGTTTAAGCGCTTTTGCAGGGAATTTATATTACATAGATCTTGATAAGCTCGTGGAAGAAGAGCTGTTGGACAAGGAAGATCTTGACGATATAGAGTGGTTTGAGAATGAAAGTTATATAGACTATGGAAGACTATATGACAACAGAGAAAGATTACTGAAAAAAGCATATACAAAATTCAAGAAAACTCTTGATGAGGAAACTGTACTTAAGTTTAATGAACAAATAGAGGGGCTTTTAGAAGAAACAAAGACCTACTGTCTCTATCAGGCAATAAAAAACGAGCAGGAGGGAAAGTCTTGGGATTTTTGGGAAGAGGAGCTTCGTTGCTTTGACAAAGAGGCTGTGGAAAAAGCGAAGCTAAGGCTTAAAGAAGAAATAGACTTTTTTTGCTGGATACAGACAGTATTTAACAGGCAATGGTATGAGCTTAAAAAATATGCTAATGATAAGGGCATAGAGATAATAGGTGATATGCCTATATATGTGGCTTTTGACTCTGCCGAAGCATGGAGTAAGGCTGAGCTTTTCCTTTTTGATGAGGAACATATGCCAAAAGTTGTTGCCGGCTGTCCGCCTGATTACTTTGCAAAAGAGGGGCAGCTTTGGGGAAATCCTTTGTATAATTGGGACTATCATAAGAAAAATTCTTATGAGTGGTGGATCAAGAGACTTGAGTACGCCTTATCGGTTTATGATTATGTAAGAGTTGACCATTTTAGGGCATTTGATGAGTTTTATTCAATAGAGTTCGGAGCAAAGAATGCTATAGAAGGAACATGGAATAAAGGTCCGGGTATGGATATATTTAATAAGATGACCGAGTATTTCCAAAAAAAGTATCCAAAGAAATATGAAGAAGGTTTGCCTATTATAGCCGAGGATCTTGGACTTATGACGGACAGTGTAATAAAACTTGTGGAAGATTCCGGATTTCCTGCTATGAAGGTTTTGGAATTTGCCTATGACCAAAACCCTGAGAATATGTATTTACCGCATAATTATGTAAGGAACTGTGTGGCATACACCGGAACTCATGATAACTCACCTCTTAGAGCATGGTTCGAGACCTTATCGGAAAATGACAGGCTTTACATGATAAGATATCAAGGCAGTGAGAATACTCCTTATGAATATCTGCATTGGGATTCAATAAGAACAGTGCTCTCGAGCATAGCGGATACGGTTATAATCCCCATGCAAGACTATCTTGGTTTAGGTGAAGAATCTCGCATAAATACTCCAAGTACTATGGGAAACAACTGGAAGTGGAGAATGAAGAAGGATGAGTTTGGCGAGGATCTGATATGGCATATTGATATGTTAAGCGGTATATATGGAAGGCATAGGAGCAAATATACATAAAAGGTTAGATGTTTATAAATAATCTTTTAATATACCGATAGCATTTTTTATTGAAAAAGTAGTTTTTATAGAGTACAATAGACTGGCTGATTATGTTTATAGAGAGAGGTATGTGTGGATAAGTATAGCCGGCTTGATGAAGTCTTAGTAAGTTTATTTAATGATATAGTCGAGATAGAGACTAGGGCGATTATTGAGTCTGATTTTTCTGATATTACCAATAATGATATGCATGTCATAGATGCTATAGGTATAGGTGTAAAAAAGAATATGTCCACTGTAGCTGCCCGGCTGTCAGTAACAATAGGCTCTCTTACCACAGCCGTCAATGCTTTGGTAAGGAAGGGCTATGTCAAGAGGGAAAGGGGTATAGAGGACAAGAGACTTGTCTATATAGAACTGTCGGAAAAGGGAAAACTTGCTTTTATGAAGCACAGAGAGTTTCATAAAAATATGGTAAATTCCATGATTGACGGTTTGTCGGATTATGAGGTAAAACTTGTAACGGATGCACTTTTTAAGGTGCAGGCATGGCTTAATAAATCCTACCCTAAAAAGAATCATTAGTAGCAAAGTAGAGTTAAAATACTTATAAACTAATAAGAGTAGTAAGGAGAAATAATTCATGGTAAAGTTTTGTAAGAGAATAATTGTGGCACTTATGGTTGTCGGAATGGTGTTTGCGCTTGCGGCATGTTCAAAAAGCACTGTAGAAGAGGAGACTATTCAAAGTGATGCTATGCCTGTAGAGGGAGAGACGGGAGGAAGAGAGGACAAGGTACCCGATCCCAATGCACCTGTGCTTACCGTGGTATCAATATACACTAAGGATGATACTACCGGTGGAATTGATAAAGAGATGGATTCTATAGATACCGCTGAACTTGATGCCAATCTTTTATTGCAAAAGCTTATAGAGTTCGGTGTTCTGCCTGCTGATACCACGATGCTGTCTTTTAATTTGGAAGATAATAAAAAGGCAACTTTGGACTTGTCGGCTTTAGATACCGCTGATAAGAGAACGCTTGTGGCAGTGGCTAACACATATATAGAGAATTATGAGCTTGATGCAATAACTATTAAGGTTCAAGGAAAAGCCACAGACGAAACAACTGATGTACAGTACAATTTGGACTATGAAAAGGTTACAAAATAATGACAAATAGCTTACTGAAACTGTAACGATTTATAGAATAAGAGGGCAGGTATACCAGGCTCTCTTTTCTAATTTTAGGATACCAAGGTTAAGAAGGAGATACTATGTCTACACATAAGGATAAGAAAATATTTGCTATGACTACAGCTATTGCCTATGCTTCGGGAAAGCCCCATATAGGCAATACTTACGAGATAATAATGGCTGATGCCATTGCCAGATTTAAAAGATTTGAAGGTTATGATGTATTTTTTCAGACAGGTACGGACGAGCACGGACAGAAGATAGAATTAAAGGCAAAAGAAGCCGGAAAAGATCCGCAGACCTTTGTAGATGAGACCAGTGCCGTTATTAAAGAAATATGGGATATGATGAATACCTCATATGATAAGTTTATAAGAACTACCGATAAAGAGCATAAGAGGATAGTCCAGGATATATTTAAGAAGTTATATGAACAAGGTGATATATATAAAGGACATTATGAAGGGCTTTACTGTACTCCCTGTGAGTCTTTTTTTACAGAGGCACAGCTTGTTGACGGACGCTGTCCTGACTGCGGCAGAGAAGTGCAGCCGGCTAAGGAAGAGGCGTATTTTTTCAAAATGAGTAAGTATGCCGACAGGCTTATAGAGCATATAAATACACATCCTGAATTTATACAGCCGGTATCGAGAAAAAATGAAATGATGAATAATTTCCTGCTCCCCGGACTTCAGGATCTGTGTGTCTCAAGAACAAGTTTCAGCTGGGGTATACCCGTAACTTTTGATGAGGGTCATGTAACCTATGTATGGCTTGATGCACTCAGTAATTATATTACCGGACTCGGATATGAGTGTTATAAAGAAAGTGCGGAAAATTTCAAAAAGTATTGGCCCGAAGATCTGCACCTTATAGGTAAGGACATAGTAAGATTCCATACCATATATTGGCCTATATTCCTTATGGCACTTGGTGTGGAGCTGCCTAAGCAGGTATTCGGACATCCATGGCTTTTACTTGGAGAGGGTAAGATGAGCAAGTCCAAGGGAAATGTCCTATATGCCGATACCTTGGTTAAGCTTTTCGGAGTTGATGCCGTAAGGTATTTTGTCTTGCATGAGATGCCCTATGACAGAGACGGTATTATAAGCATAGATTTGATTGTGGAAAGATATAATTCCGAGCTTGCCAATGTACTTGGAAACCTTGTAAGTCGTACCATATCCATGTCAAACAAATACTTTGAGGGAGTGGTATCAAGAGGGCTTGATAGTGCAGACAGCGAGGAAGATAAGGCACTTGATAAAGACCTTATAGATTTGGTAAGCACTACAGCTGCCAAAGTTTCTGAAAAGATGGAAAGCTTCAGGGTTGCCGATGCTATCAGTGAAATCTGGAATATATTTAAAAGATCCAATAAATATATAGATGAGACCTATCCTTGGGTACTTGCAAAGGACGAGGAGAGGAAAGAAAGACTTAAGACCGTACTTTATAATCTTACGGAATCAATACTTATAGGTGCAAGCCTGCTTGAAAGCTTTATGCCTGATACTTCCAAAGCTATACTTGCACAGCTTAATGCCGAAAGAAGAGATTATGAAGATTTGGGTAAGTTCGGACTTATAGACAGCCTAAAGGTTACAGAAAAGCCTTCTATACTTTTTGCAAGACTTGAACTTGATAAGGTATTGGATGAGTATAAAGCCATAAGCGGTATAGAGGATACTCCTGCAGAGAATGAAAAAGAGCAGGAAGAGGGAATGGATATAGAGGCGAAGGCAGAAGTAGAGTATGAGGATTTTGACAAACTTCAAATACAAGTAGGTGAGATAGTACATTGTGAGGAAGTTAAAAAATCAAAGAAGCTTTTATGTTCACAAATAAAAATAGGCTCAACTACCAGACAGATACTAAGCGGAATCAAGGCTTGGTACAAACCGGAAGATCTTATAGGTAAGAAGGTACTTGTGCTTGTAAACTTAAAACCCAGACAGATAGCCGGACTTACATCTGAAGGCATGGTGCTTTGTGCCGAGGATAACGAGGGTAATCTTTCAATAGTTTCACCGGAAAAGAATATGAGGTCGGGAGCCTATGTCTGCTAATAAATATAAGGTACTTACCTTATCATCTCTTAAGTGGATCGCCCTTATTACTATGTTAATAGACCATATAGCGGCTACAATGATGCCTTATTGCAATATAGTACAGAAGCTTACAAATATAAATATGGCTATAGTCTATGCCGTTATGAGGGGTATAGGAAGGCTATCCTTTCCGATATTTTGTTTTTGTATAGTTGAGGGATTTGTTCATACAAGGAATGTAAAGAAATACTTGATAAGACTTTTTATATTTGCGTTAATAACGGAGCCTATATATGACCTTGCATTTTTTGGAAGAGCACTTTACCTCGACTATCAAAATGTGCTTTGGACTTTTTTGATATCAATGCTTATGCTTATGGCAGTGAAAAAGTACAGTCAAAGCATTTTATTAAAAGTTATAATAATTTTGATTTTTGCACTTATTGCATGGCTTTTAAAAACAGATTATTCATACATTGGTGTTATAATAGTAGCGATATACTATTTGTATAGAGAAAAAAATTGGGTGAAGCTTGGTGCAACCGCAATTTTATTTTTGGATATGGCAGTAATAGGTGCAGCACTTACCTGCCTTTATAACGGTGAAAAGGGTAAGGGGCTTAAGTATTTATTTTATGTATTTTACCCGGCACATTTGCTGTTGCTTTATATTATCAGCAGCAATATATCGGATTATTTAAAAGTATTTACTAAATAAATATTTGCTGTGCGTTTAGTTTAGTATTTCGTAAATTATAAAAAACGGCTATAATGAGCTTTGGATTTACCCGGTGCATAGTTTTGGTATACTTATTTTGCGGATCATGAATCGGGCTGTCGATTATTATTTTAGATTAGCCTTTTGTCTTGGGGTACTTGTAAAATTTATTGGAGTCAGCGAAGTTATTTTACGAAGACAGATTACAGTTTTGCCGAATATTTTAAGAAGCGTGGAAGGAAAGTTTTTATGGGAATTATAGATACACATAGTCATTATAATGATGAGGCTTTTGACGAAGACAGAGAAGAACTGTTATTAAGTCTGCCGACCAAGGGTATAGACAGAGTGGTAAATATAGCGGTAGATATTGAAAGCTCTAAGGAATGTATAGAATTGGCCGATAAGTATGACTATATATATGCTACTGTAGGCGTACACCCGTCTTATGTGCATGAAATGCAAAGTGACTACATAGAAAAACTTAAAGATTTGGCAAAGCATGAGAAAGTAGTGGCTATAGCCGAGATAGGTTTGGATTATTACTGGAGTACCGAGCATAAAGAAAAGCAAAAGGAAGAGTTTGTAAGGCAGCTTGAACTTGCTAAGGAGCTTGGACTTACTGCGGTAATACACTCAAGAGATGCGGCAAAGGATAGCTTTGATATTATAAAAAACTATGCCAAAGAACTGAATATAGTTATGCACTGCTATTCCTACAGTTTGGAAATGGCAAAGGAGTACTTAAAACTGGGAGTTTACTTTGGAATAGGCGGTGTAGCCACATATAAGAATGCCCCTAAGCTAAAAGAGGTTATAGAGTATCTGCCTATGGAAAGCATGGTCTTGGAGACGGATTGCCCATATCTTAGCCCGGTGCCTTACAGGGGGAAGAGAAATGAGTCCTCATACATACCGTACATAGTAAATGCCATATCCGATATAAAGGCATTCAGTCCTGAGTATATTATAGAAAAGACTTCGGAAAATGCACATAGATTATATCCTAAGTTAAGGTAGGTGTGGATGAAGAAAAGGATGATAGAAAAAGCATCGGATACTATAGACATCATAAAGGAGCACGGATTTGTATTTCAAAAAAAATACGGTCAGAACTTTCTTATAGATACTCATGTGCTTGATAAGATTATCAGTGCGGCAGATATAAGTAAGGAAGATGTGGTTATAGAGATAGGACCGGGTATAGGTGTGCTTAGTCAGCACATAGCACAAAAGGCTCATAAGCTTATAGCAATAGAAATAGATAAAAATTTAATACCTATACTCACAAAGACTTTATTTGATTATGAAAATGTAGTATTATTAAATGAGGATGTATTAAAAGTTGATTTGGAAGCGCTTATAGAAAAAGAGGCTGAGGGTAGAAGGGTAAAGGTGGTGGCAAATTTACCTTACTATATTACCACTCCTATAATTATGGACTTGCTTGAAAGAAAGCTAAAACTCGATAGTATAACCGTAATGATACAAAAGGAGGTGGCACAAAGGCTTATAGCAAAGCCGGGTACGAAAGAATACGGTGCAATATCACTTGCGGTGGCATATTATACCAAGGCAAAAATTGTGGCTAATGTTCCTCCCAATTCATTTATCCCAAGACCGGCTGTATCTTCTGCGGTCGTAAGATTAAAATTACATGAGCTAAAACCTTTTAAGTCCAAAGATGAAAAGCTTATGTTTAACCTTATCAGAGCTTCTTTTAATCAACGAAGAAAGACTTTGCAAAACGGACTTAATAATGCAGCAGGTCTTAGTTTTACCAAGGAGGAGATCGCCAAGGCGATTTCTTTGGCAGGACTGGATGAGCGAGTTAGGGGAGAGACTCTTGGTTTAGAGGATTTTGTGGTTTTAAGTGATTGTTTAAGTAAACTTTAGAAAATAATTAGGTAGAAAGTTATGGCAAGAAAGAAAGAAGGAAATAATTTTTTTAATAAATGGGATAAAAGTAAGCTTATCATGGTAGCAGTGCCTACAGTAATCATAGTACTACTGTCGGTTGTGTGGGTGAGAGCCATGGTATCTTCAAACAAAAAGCTTGCGTCATCTGAAACAAAGGCTGTTTCGGAGGGAGAGTCCGCTACGGAAAGTATTCCACAGGCAAATATAGTACCTGCCGCTGCGGTAGGAGCACCATTTCCCTCATTATCAGTCGATGTGGCAACTACAGAGCCGGTCCCTGAAGTTATCAGGTCGGGAACTAACCACCCTATAGTTCATAAGATACAGGAAAGACTTATGAGACTCGGGTTTATGGAAAATGACGAGCCGACTGAGTACTATGGAGATGTAACCATAGCGGCTGTTAAGGTATTCCAAAGACAGAATAAGCTACCGCAAGACGGTATTATAGGTACGGATACACTTAACTTGCTTATGTCTGATGATGCCAAGTTTTATGCGGCACAAGAAGGTGATGTGGGTACCGATATAGAGCGTATACAGTCAAGACTTTATGAGCTTGGTTACCTTGCAGATCAAGGACAGGTAACCGGTACCTATGATGAGAAAACAAGAGATGCCGTATCAAAGTTACAAGAAGTCAATACCTTGGAGCAAGACGGTAAGGTAGGTATAAAGACTCTTAACCTTATATATTCAGAAGAAATCAAGCCGAATATGCTTGCATATGGTGAAAAAAGTGATGTGGTCATGGCGATTCAAAAAAGACTTTTTGAGCTTGGCTATATGACCAGTACTCCTGACGGAAGTTACGGACTTGATACAAGTCTTGCGGTAAAACAGTTCCAGTCAAAGAACGATCAGGTGGTAGACGGCTACATAGGACCTTCCACCAGAGCGGCTATTATGTCAGCCGATGCAAAGCCTAACGGACTTGGAGTAGGCGATCAAAGCGATCAGGTACATAATATTCAAAAAATGCTTGCAAAGTGGGGATATTTACATCCGGATAACATAACCGGATATTTCGGTGAGGCAACACAGAATGCGGTAAAGGCATTCCAGAGCAGAAACGGACTTGATTCGGACGGATCGGTAGGAGCGGTCACCATAGCAAAGCTTACCTCAGATAATGTTTTAAGACCTCTTCCAAGTACAACTGCAAGGCAAAACCGTGGCGGCAATACAAGAGGCGGAGGCGGCGGAAACGCCGGCGGAGGTAATGCCGGAGGTGGCGGCGGAGGCGGCGGCGCTGCACCGTCAGGACCTATATACTCAGGCGGAGGAAGTGTAGGAAATCTTATATCCGTAGCTTCATCCAAGGTGGGAAGCCCTTATGTATGGGGTGCTAAAGGTCCTAATGCCTTCGACTGTTCAGGTTTTATATACTGGTGTCTTAATAATTCCGGTGTAAGCCAGTCCTATATGACCAGCTCAGGCTGGAGAAATCCGGGAAGATATACCAGAGTAAGTAACTTCTCAGACTTACAGGCGGGTGATATCATAGTAGTTAGCGGCCATGTCGGCTTGGTAGCAGGCGGCGGTCAGATAATAGACGCTTCATCATCTAACGGAAGAGTTGTGCAAAGATCCCTGGGAGGATGGTGGCAAAGAAACTTTATAGTAGGTTGGAGAATATTCTAAGTTAAGATAAAACCCCCGAGCGAGTATGCTTGGGGGATTTTTTTTGATATGGATGATTTATATGTGGCGGCAAGGATGATATTGAAGAGGGGCTTTTTTTTATTATTGACTAAAGTACGAGATTAATTGCAAAGTTGATAAATTTAATAGTTAAAATTGCAAAGTAGACTTTAAGTAGACTTTAAGTAGACTTTATGGTAGACTTTATAATTATAGAGAATGGTGTCAAATGACCTATAAAAAAAATCAGTCTAAAAAAAGACTAAGTTAACTTTAAAAACAGCAAATATTTAAGCTCATAAGAGCAGGGAGGTTTTCAAATGAATTTAGGAAGAGAAGATGAATTCCGAGAATTCAAAGAGAGTCTCGGACAGTTAGATAAAGGCTTAAAGTCTATTTCGGCTATGTTAAACAGACATAATTCAGCCATAGTCTACTTTGGAGTTGATGACAATGGAAACATAGTTGGATTGCAAGCAGGGAAAGATACATTGATGGATATACGTAATAAGATACGTGATAAAATAGAACCTCGTATTTATCCAGATATTAAGGAAGAAAAAGATGAAAATGGTAAAACATATATTAAGGTGTCTGTAAGCGGAGCGGATATTCCATATTCTTATGACGGTAGATATTACATTAGAAATGTTTCATCTGATGAACAGGCTTCAAATGAAATATTACGAAAAATGTTATCATCTTCTGATGCAGATATTATAAGGCAGAAAATATCTCCTAAACAGAATTTAACATTTAAAGCTTTTTTTGCTGAATTATCAGGAAGTGGAATACATCCTAAAAATTCCGAAGAGTTTTATGGCAATTATGGACTGCTTAACCGTGATGGTAAGTTTAACTTTAATGCGTACTTGATGTCGGATGAAAATGATTTATCAATGAAAGTAGTTGTATTTGAAGGTAAAGATAAAAGTGTAATGTCAAAAAGGACTGAGTATGGAGGAAAATGTCTTCTTAAATCACTATATGAAATAGCTGAGTATTTTGAATCAATAAATACAACTAAAGTTAATATTAATTCTTCAAAGCGAATTGAAACTGCTTTGTTTGATTTTCAAAGTTTTAGGGAAGCTTGGATCAATGCCTGCCTGCATAATGACTGGAATAATACTATAGCTCCTTCGGTGTATATGTATGACGATAGAATAGAGGTAGTTTCATACGGTGGACTTCCATATTCTCTTTCTATCGAAGGGTTCTTCTCCGGTACCAGTGTTCCGGTGAATAAAAGCCTATTAACAATATTTATGGCAGCAAAGTATGCAGAACAAAGTGGTCATGGGGTTCCGACAATCGTTGAAAAATACGGACGTAGGGCATTTTCATTTGATAATGGCATGATTAAGGTTACTATTCCTTTAGCATTTGAGCGTGAAGAGATTATAAATCGCACAAACAAAGAAAATGTAAAAAACAACCTGACAGAAAATCAGAAATATGTTTATGAATTTATGTCATTAAATATAGTAGGCAATTTACAAGAGGTTGCTGATGCGGTGGGATTAAGCCTTGGCGGAGTCAAAAAAATATGTTCAAAACTTAAAGAGTATGGATTATTGGAAAGAAAAGGCTCAAAAAGGGATGGAATTTGGGTAACTAAGTAGAATTATTATCTTATGTTAAAAATATTATTGAAATGTAACAGAATCAGGCTTTTAATTGATCTGCACACCCTTTTGTTAAATAATGCACCCCAATCAGTAATCTGATCCCCTTAATTAACTACGATTTGAATATTATATATTGCCTTGAATTGCAATGCATTGAATTATTTGGTACAAAGTGTAGTCATTAACAAAAAACACGATGCCTAGAAAACTTGATAAAACCTTGAAAAACTCGTCGTTTTTTGACACTACCAAAAGAGATTAGGATAGTGAGGAAATGAAATTGAATGATAAAAAAATAGTAGTAAGACCCGGAATAGTATATTTGTTTGGCGGTATTTTATACATAGCTGTCGGTTTTTTTATGTTTTGGGGATTAGGACAAGCTTTACCCTCGGATGATCCGGTAACCGACAAAATAGTCAGATGGCTGTTGTTATTATTTATTTTGATTATCGCTCTGTATTCCATTCTGTTTTTTTCACTTAGTAAAATACAGTTAGATGATGAGAATATATCAATAAATAGGTTCCCGTTAAAAAGAAGGGATTATCTTTGGAGCGAGATAACATATGCAAAGATTATTGATGAGGCATTCGCATATCCATGTGTGATCTATGCAGGAGAAAAGAAAATAGCAAAAATACCCAGAGCTTTTATTGGGTATGAACAGCTTTTAAACGAACTGGATAGAAGAAATATTCTTTGGCAGGATGATTTATATGTGGGGGCAAGGATAATGTTGGAGATGGATAAAGTAAAGATTAGAGATTTGTTTAAGAAAGAGTAATTTGTAATCTTACTACAAACCTGTTTTGAAAAATCAGAGTAGTTGAATTAAATTTCGATTGTATTTTGTAATGAAGGGTGGTATTATAAATAGGCATATCTATCCTTTTTAGAAGATAATATAGAACTTATTGAGAAAGAGTAGAAAATGAACGAGATTGGATATCATGGAACCTGCTCAAAGTACCGATACAGCATAGAGAAAAACGGATTAGATCCGTCAAAGTGTAAACATCATGATGATCATTGGTTAGGTCAAGATGTGTATTTTTTTGATGATTATGACAAAGCAATGTGGTGGGCAACATCGAATTTGCAGGTTATATAGCAAGAAGAAGTCATTCTGAAATAGAATTACAAAAGAAAATAATGTATGTTACTGGCATCAAATTTCAAGAAAGACAAATTTGTGTGTCAAAAAAAGAATGTATAAAATCAACGAAACTGGTATATAATGAGGAAGAAGAGGTGATATGATGTTTGATAAAGATTTATTTCTTTCATTATGTGATAAGTATGATGTTGAACTTAGTGCGACTGCTACCAGTCCTTTGATTAAAGAAGGAGAGCAGAAGCATACAATAACTGAAGACGATGTGAATCGTATATTTACACCATATCAGACATATTTTAAGGCTGAAGTCTATGTATTTTATATGCAGGAAGATTATGCTATTGCATGTTAAGAAGAGTATATGGAAGTAAGGTCTAAATATGAAAGTCCTCTTAGGTTAGAAAAAATAGAAATTGTTGAAAGTAGTTTTAGAAAGAAAGATGAATCAATAGAACACTTGGAATTGGGTGTACAAGTAGAACGTTCCTTGAAAAAAATATCTGACAAAGTTTTTGAAGTTTTGCTTGAAACAACTGTTTCAGATGAAGATGAAAAAGTATTTGTTAATGTAAAAGGGAAAGCAATTTTTTCGACTGAACAGGAAAATATGGATATTCTTGAAAAGAATATGATAGCGATTATGTTTCCGTATATAAGAAGTTATATCTCTATAATAACTACACAACCGGGAATGAATCCTATCGTTTTGCCGGCAATGAATATTGTGGCAATTGTTAATGACCAAAAGAAATAATATTATAAGCACTCACTTAATGTGGGTGCTTTTTAAGTAGTAATCCAATTTTGTTTTACTACAAACTTTACTACTAACAGCCCGCAATAACTTGCTTCATCTTGCCTTATTCTGCCAAGATGCCAGCCAAAACACACATTTCATAAATCCCGAAATTCATTGCAAAATACACGAAGTAACAAGCAAAGTGCCCTAAATGCTTACTTAATCGGAAATTTTTCGACTGCTGCGACCGAGACGATAGTCAAGGTAGGGAATTTCGGGGAAATTTAAGGAGGAATAATTTTATGATAAAGGTATTATTCATCTGCCACGGCAGGTGACGAAACAAGTGCTAAAATCCCTTTAAAATAAAGCTTTTTTGATGCATCCTGATTGAATTTACGACACTTTTACGACAAACGGTCAAGCTATGATCATAATTAGTTGTAAGAGGAGTAAAACATCATGAAAGAAAAAATCACAAAGAATGGAATCGAATATGTACTGGTTGGAGATTATTACATACCGGATTTGAAATTACCAGAGGAAGAGCGTCCTATTGGAAAATATGGACGTATGCACAGAGAGTATTTGAAAGAGAATAAACCGGTGTTGTTTAATGATCTGGTACTTAGTTGTCAGCTCTGTACTTACCTTTCAGATATGAACGAGCAAGCACTGAATAGATTGCAGGCTATCATTAGTCAGATGCAAAAGGCTGAATCTGTGACTGAGAAAATGAAAGAGGATAATCAGTGGGAATGGATTCAGAGAATGGGTAGCATCCACAATCGTGCAGAAGAAATTGTGTTTAACGAATTGATTTATAGATAATTGACAATGCAGTACATACCTGTTACACGAAGTGTAACAGGTATGTACTGCAAGAGATAGTAAGAGATAGTGGGAGCTTGTATTTTTTTTGAAAAAGGAATCTTGACAGTCGCAATAAAAGTTGTATAATGATAGTAACAGAACCCACCACGCCTCTGATTTTTTCATGCGCAACCCGGTGGGACTTTTTCATTTATGGGGTGTTTTATGTATCAATATCCAAAACAAATATTAACAATAGAACAGCAGGTACAATCATATATTGATGCAGGAATGGTAATTACTTCTCGTGCGGACGTAGAAAAGGCATTAAAGTCAGTTGGATTTTATCGTTTGCGAGGATACTCGTTCCACCTATATGATAATGCTACAAAGAAGTATGTTCCGGGAACAAAGTTTGAAGATATTTTAAAATTGTATCAATTTGATCAGGAACTATCTGCTTTGATTTTTTCAAAGATTTCCAAAATTGAAGTGGCTTTGAGAGTACGATTAGTAGAAGCATTGCTTATACACGGAGAACCACTTGTTTTACAAGATTCATCGATTTTTAAAGAGAAAAAACTGTATTGGCAGAATATGTCTACAGTAGCGTCAGAAATTGCTCGCTCTAATGATGTGTTTATCAAACATAATTTTGACAATCATGATGGAGAGGTACCGGTATGGGCAGCTGTTGAAGTTCTTTCATTTGGTACGTTATCGAAGATAATTAAGAATTTGAAAACAGGTACTGGAAGTTCATATTCTATCTTGGCGACTAATTACCAATATAAATCGAAAAAAGGAAATTTGGTAAATCCATCACAGAAAATGCTTGCTTCATGGATACAGGGCGTTTCTGTATTTCGTAATATGTGTGCTCATAATTCTAGAATTTACAATCGCACAATACATACGACACCGAAAATTCTGGATATAGATAAGGTTACACCACCGCCAGCACATAATGGTTTGTATCAAATTTTACTGGCGATGAAGTATCTGCGTTCATCTGATCAGGAGTGGACAGTATTTGTAAATGCTTTTTATAAGCTGATTCAAAATAATGTTAATGTAGTCAGTCTTACAGCAATGAATCTTCCAGCGGATTGGAAAGCACATCTAAGTGTATAAACAGCAGTAGAACGGCATAAAATAGTAAAGCAGACCTAACCAAGCATTATATGCTCAAACCAGTTAGGCTTTCGGCGGAGTGTTACGATAAGCACTTCGCCATTTTTATTTTGATGGAATTGAACTGTATATAAACAAGAGCTGAATCCCAGTGTTTGAGGAATCCAACTCTTTAAAATTAGTTTAAATCATTTTCTAATGTTTCTAATAAAGAATTGAAGTCGATAGAGGCTCTAACAGGAATACCATGGTAGTTTCCATGGATATACTGATTTCTAAGGTTGGTGTTTTTATGGATTTTGTTATCGTAATGTGTAATGCATTGTATTTCTTTGTTTCCATCTTCGGTTTCATCAATGACATAAATGCTTTCTTTAGGAATATCTGATTCCATTAACAGTGTATTATGAGTTGTAAGGATAAGTTGGCCTTCAGAGTCTTTGTTTAGAGCAGAAACTAAGCTTTCAACCAGAATATCATGAAGAGCGGTATCAAATTCGTCAATGATTGCAACGGATCCTTTTACAACTACAAGCATAAATGGTAATAGTTGAAGAAGAGACTGTGTTCCTGTGGATTCTAAAGAAAATTCGATATCTCGTTCCATGCCTGCAATATATTTAGTGACCATCAATCTGTAATTAATACGATTTTCTTTATAAACTCGTTTATAATATACCCTTTCAATATCAGTATAGGTGTTTTGGAAAAAGGTATTTAACATACTTTCAGTTCGATCTAAAAGATTTTCTTCATCAAGGCGAATATTTCCTTCGTCATAGTGACCGAATATTTCAGGCGGAAGTCCGATAATACCTCGCTCTTGACGGCTACCGAATTTTACTTTACATGAAGTACGTGAGAAAAATTCGAGAACCGAATCAAAATGGTCACTAATTTGCTCCTTTATATACATATCGGCTTTGTCATCGGATTCGTGCATCAATATTGCTAACAAAGAATGTTTCCCCCAATATTTGCTACAAGCTTTTTTGATTTCTTGATAGGCTGTATTTTCCAGAAAAATCTTAGGACTGATTGTGGCTTTGTTCGGTGTGATGTCGAAATAAGCACCACGATTTCTTGTAAGAGTGTACTCCAATCGTTCGTGTATGATTTGAGATTCGTTGGTTTCTAAAATATAACGTCCACTTTTTCCGTGCAACTGGAAACCAAATTCAAGATACATGGGCATTTCGCTTCCCACCATTTTGTTTTCTTGAATCAATGTTTCGATGTCTTTATATCTCATTTTTAAGTAACGAGAAAAATCTTCATCTTTAAGATTGTCTGGATCAGATAATATGGATTGCATAATATCACGAACATCCATAGTTCGAAGAGTTTCTGAGAGCATAAAAAAGGCGGAGGCTAAATTGGATTTCCCAACCCCGTTTTTTCCGTAAATTAATAGTAGTTTTTTGGGCACCCCATTTTTGTCTAATAGATTGAATTCTACATCACCGAAAGATTTGTAATTTTTGAGTTTAACATATTCAAACATTTCAGTTTCTCCATTTTCTAAATAGTAAAAATATAATTTCACAAATATACTATAACACAAAAAATGAATATAGTAAAGAATATTTTACCTATATTTTCGTAAAAATTACGACAATACGACAAAAATACTTGAAATAAAAGTGATATTATGATAATATAAAGGCATTAGCACTCGATGATGCGGTTTGCTAACAATCTCGGGAACGTAACTGAATATATTAGACAAGTAAATGACATGATTCGGAATGACCAGAGAAATCATGTGCATTTGCAGAAAGAAGGCAAAATGAAAAGAAAAACAGATGAAACAGGAGGAGTAAGTTGAGCGTGAGTTATTCGGTTTTAGTAGTAATATTGGTAGCAATCATAGCAGTGATTGGAATTGTTCAGTTGCTTAAGGAAAAGAGCGATAATGATATTTCAAATGTGATGTTGCAGACAGGTGTAGCATTGCTTCTATCAGGAATTCCGTCAATAGCAGAATTGATGATCGCTTTAGTAGCAGTACTTTTCTCTAAAGAAATTCCAGAAACCGGTAACACGTATGTGTTTATGGCGGTAGGATTTATACTAATTTTATTGAGTCTTATTGTCAGAGTAAAGTTAAAAGAACGAATTTATGTTCTTAATATGCTTGGCATTCGAAAAAAAGAAATTAGCAGTGATAAAGCTAAGCAAGATTTAAAAATTGCAGATTACAAATTGAAGGAACAAGTGTTAGATATAATTCCCGTATTCAATAATGGTACTGAAATGGACGAAAAAGCAAATTCATACATTGTCAAGCAAGTTCAGGATGATGTTGAAAAATTTGCGGTAAAATCCAAGGAGAATGGGGGCTGTTTTACAGGTATGGCACCAATTCCCTACACAGTCTTTGCCGGAACATTTTTAGGAGAAGCAGATGTTAATCGATATTTTGAATTCAATAGAAATGCCGGTGAAACATACTATGAATTAAAGAAAAAAAGAATATTCCAGAGAAGAAAATGGAAGGATTTAGAAATCATAAATTGCGAGAAGGCAGAAAATGTAGCAGAGGTAGTATTGGCTATATCTATTACCCATAATGTTATGGATGCAGACTTAAGTCAGTTTGCAGGTATGAATGTGGTACGAGTAGGTTTGTCGGCACCTAAAGATAATGTTATAGAATTCCAAGAACAGCTTATGGAGTATAAAAGGGTTATCCATGACTGCTTAGATATAAAATTAAGAGAATGGTTTCCAAACCTTAAGACTGTACATTTGATTGCATCGATACCAAGCTGTATGTCGATAGAAATCGGAAAAATTATTGGAATGGGAACTAATCGAATGATGGATATCATCGTTTACCACTACATACATTCAAATCCAATTAAATATCCATTTGGGATATATGTATCTGGAAGCAGAAAAGGCACATTTGTGAAAGTAGAATAGAAAGGCGAAATATGTACGATTTATCAAAAAGTTTTCTTGATTTTTATAAAAATCACGTTGTTTTACCAGCAGATAAGCAAAATGAACTTAGAAAGAAAAGAGATTTGAACTTAGAACGATTAAAGGCTGGATTAAAAGAATATAACGAAGAACATAAAACGGATTATAAAATATCTGAAACAAGAACACAGGGTAGCATGGCAATGCATACAGTAGTACAGAATGATAGTAATGATTATGATATCGATGTCGCTATTGTGTTTGAAAAAGATAATCTTGCTGGAAAAGGAGCTCAAGCAATTAAAAATGTCATTGTAGATGCCTTAAAAAGAAAGTGTACAGGCTTTACTACGGAGCCGGAAGCAAAAATGAATTGTGTACGCATAGTATATGCGAATGGGTATCATGTTGATTTTGCGATATATCGTAGATTTAAGGAAAACACAACAGACAAAGAATATAAGTATGAACACGCAGGAAGTACATGGACATCAAGAAATCCGGCAGCAATAAACAATTGGATTAATGATGAGATCACAGATAAAGGACAAGTTCTTCGTCAAGTGATACGTTTGTCAAAGATGTTTTGTAAATCTCGTGTCGGCTGGGTTAATATGCCAGGCGGACTTTTACAAACGGTATTGTGTGATGAAAAGCTACAGAACTATGATAGATTGGATGAGGCGTTTTACTACACGATGGTAGAAATAAAAAGGCGTCTGGATACTTCGGTGGAAGTTAGTAATCCGACAGATTCGTCGATTTCATTACTTCAGACTGAAAGCCATCGTCAAAAGATGCGTAACTGGTTTAGTCGGCTTAATAACAAATTATCAGAGTTGAATATCTTATTTGATAAGGATTGTAGTGCAGAAGATGCTAAAAATGCCTGGCATAAATTTTTTAATCATGACTATTGGACTTCATCTTCAAATGTAAGCATATCAGAAGCGTGTCAAAAATCTCTGTATTCATTCAGTAATACAGAGCAGTTCATAGAAGATATGTATAATATGGACGAACAGTATATGGTAAAAATTAATTGTATTATCAGTAAAAATGGTTTTAGAGATATGCCAATTTTGAGCTTTTTAGAAAAGTTTAATGGATGGTTACCGCACGGATTTTCTATAGACTGTTTTATTGGTTATACGGATGCTCCACGATATGATATGGTTTTATGGAAAGTTCGAAATGTTGGTGCTGTAGCAGAACAAAAAAACATGATACGTGGACAAATTCAGAATCGAGGAGTGTCTATTCATGAAAATTCACAGTTTTATGGAGCGCACTACATCGAGTGTTATTTGATACAAGGAAATAAATGTATTGCGGTAGGACATATTGATGTTCCAATAGACAATCATTGACCGGTAAATCATAAAAAATACTTATATCTTAATAGAGCTGAACAAAGTTTAAATTTCATTCAGCTCTATTTTATTTGCGTGATTTTTTCCTGCTATTTGGCAGAGCTTTTAACAGCCTTGATCTCTTGAACACATCTTTCATAACCTTATGTTCATCCACGGAAAGATGGTCGAACGGAATTTGCATTTCATCGCAGAAAAAACGCCAGAATTCCTCAATCGGGTTACTCTTGAATTTGAGTGTCTGCAAGAAACGCTGTACCTTTTTGTCGTTGGATAGTGGTCTTTCAATAGGAGCGGATTCCGCAGCATACTGATGGTTTTCACGAATCGTGCGGACGATATTGTCCCAGTCACTGTGTAGTGGTCAAGCATTTTTGTAACACTTGGGACTAATTTTTTATACAGCATACCGTGCCTCAAAAGGAGTGCGATATCCGTTATAGGCATGGGGACGTACATGATTATACTTTACATATGCAAAATCCTGAACAGCATCATATAGCTCCTGTTCCTCATGGTAATGGTGAAGATATATCTCTTCGTTTTTCAGAGTGTTAAAATACCTTTCCATTGGAGCATTGTCATATGGATAGCCTGCCTTGCTCATGCTTTGTCTGATGCCGTTCTTCTCACAGAATTCAGTAAAGGTCTTTGATGTATATTGACTTCCCTGATCACTATGCAGGATAATACCTCTACTGATAGTTCTCTGACTGTCCAGAGCTTTTTGCAGGGCTCGGATGGCAAGATCACTTGTTATATGACGATCTGTTATGCTGGCAACTACACTTCGATCGTAGAGATCTATAATAGTGCAATTATATCTGACATCACCTCCAGTAAGAAATAGGTATGTAAAATCAGTTGCCCATTTTTGATTGATTCCAGAAGCCGTAAAGTTCTGATTTATAAGATTATCAAACTTCTTATGTGCCTTTCTATGCTCGTAAGTTGGCTTTTTACGCCTGACTATAGAGATGAGCCCTAATTCCTTGTTCATATACTTATGAACTGTAATACGACTTAATACAACACCTTTACGCTCAAGATAAACTTTCATGCTGCGGTGTCCCACAACGCCATTATTTTTGTGGTATATCTCAGATATAGTTTCTAATATCTTGTGTTTTTTTGCAAGATAAGAAGACTTCCTGTGCCTCAGGTAGTTGTAATAAGCGTTTGGATATATATCAAGGCGTCTGAGAAGCCGGCGACCCCCCGGTTCGTCCTTGTTTTCATCAATGAATCGATAAGCCTCTAATCGATTTCTTTTGCAAAGAATGCCGCTGCTTTTTTTAGGAATAGATTTTCCTTTCGTGCTTCTTCAAGCTCTACTCGAAGTCTGTGATTTTCTTTCATAAGCTCCAGTTCATTGGGAACAGTTGGATTAGTTAAGGCTTGTTCCCGGCATTCTTTGCTAAATTTTCTACACCATATAGTAATACTTGATTTGGCAACGCCATACTCAGCAGAAAGGCTTTGCAGTGTACGTCCTTCTTCCAAATGAAGGCGTACGAGTTTTTTCTTAAACTCCGGTTCGTAGTGTTGTTGTGACATAATAATAAATTCTCCTATTTTATAATTATATTTATTAGTCACCACTGTTACAACTATATTTTACCACAACAGTTCACCGTACAATCTGAAATATGAAACTATAAAAAATTGTATTTTTGCAGCCGATGTAGAACCATCTGCGGTGGATATTGCCCAGCTTCGTTTGTGGCTATCGTTGGTAATTGATGACGAAATCAATCCAAATGCACATAGTGTGTTAGATGGACATAAGAATCCATTGCCACTCCCAAACTTGGAAAGCAATATTCTCTGTGGTAACAGCTTGATTGATGAATTTGAGGGAACCAGACTGGTTAAAAAAAGTGAATTGTTTGGAGACAGCATTTATCAGCTGGATATGAACCATTCCCGTTTTGAATCAATCGTAAGCACATTGATTGACAACCAGAATGAGTTGTTCCATTGCGGTAATACAGAAAAGAAAAAACGATTGAAGGATGAAATCGAATCTCTGCGAGATATGGTTATCATGTCCCAATTGGAGGGAGGTGGTTCTGATAAAATTCAAAGATATCACGAGAGCAAGCGTATGGCATCCAAGCCATATGTTTTCTGGCAGTTGGATTTTGCAAGAGTATTCCGTGAAAAAGGTGGTTTTGATGTTGTAATTGGAAATCCACTATATATTGGTGAAGAAGGAAATAAAGAAATATTTCAAGAAGTGACGAATACTGAATTTGGTAAAAAATACTATATCGGTAAAATGGATTTCTGGTATTTCTTTACTTCCAAAGGAATACAGTTATTGGCACCTAATGGTTCACTATCTTTTATTGCTCCTAACAACTGGATGACAACTTCTGGCGGAAAAAACATGAGAAAGCATATTGCGGAACAAGGCAAACTTAAAAAGTTTGTTACATTAAATAATGTTATGGTTTTTGAATCTGCCAGTCAACAGACAATGATATTCTTAATCCAAAATGAGAAGCAAAGTTCAGAATATAAAGTTTCGTATAAAGCAGTAGGTAATAGAAGCCTTAATGCAAGTGAATTGAGTCAATTTCTGAATGGCAATAATATCGGTATAATGTACAATGTAAAGTATGATCCTATAGTCAATTTTGATGGAAGAACAATACAGTTTTTAGATACATCTATTACTGACATTACTGATAAGATAAAACGAGCAAAATGTTTCTATTTGGAGAATAGCGAAATATTGAATGGTATCCACCCACATCATGCTGAAGTGACAAAGAAAATGTTACCAATGTTACCTAATTCAAATGTTGGAGATGGTATTTTCATTTTGTCTTTAAATGAAGTGGAGGCTTTAAACTTAGACACGAAGGAGAAATCATTACTGCGCCCTTATTACGATAGCAAGAATATAAGTAGATACTATTTTAACCCAGAGTATACTAAACAAATTATTTACACTACATCTGATTTTAAGGATGTGGCATTGATGGACGCTTATCCCAAATTAAAAAAGCATTTGGATTTTTATGTTGATGTTATTACATCTGATAATCGACCTTATGGGTTACATAGAGCAAGAAAGCAAGAATTTTTTGAACAGCCAACTATTATTTCTCTACGAAAATGTGCAATACCACAGTTTTCTTACGTTGCTGCACCTGCTTATGTTACGGCAGAATGGTATTTAATTAAAACATCAAAAGTGTCAATGAAATATCTTACTTGTTTGCTGAACTCTACTTTAATTAAATTCTGGTTATTGAAAATGGGGAAAATGCAAGGAAGTATTTACCAAGTAGATAAAGAACCATTGGTAAACATACCAATTCTTATTCCCGATAAGCAGACAGAAAGTATTCTAAGTGAATGCTGTGATAAGATTTATGAGATTAGGAAAAATGACAAAAGCGCAGATATATCGCAAGTAGAGCAGTTTATAGATGATATTGTTTACAATTCTTATGCTTTGACAAGAGATGAGATTTTGATAGTGAAAAATACTATTGAAGAATGGGAAAATTCGAAAAAATAAGATTTTGAATGACCAAGCCAAAGGCGATCAACCGTAAAAAGTTGGTCGCTTTTGTTTTGCTCATTTGCAAAAAAATAAATTGACATGGCAATTTATAATTCGAGTGTGACGATAACGGCATACTCGAACAGGCAATGAATTTTCACGTGGCATAGTGGATAGTCATTGCCTTTCTTTTTCAGAAGTCTCTGGCGGAGAGTTCTGGAAAAACGAACGAACTGTAAGAAGCGGATGCCACCGGTGCGAGACAGTTTGTTTGGCAGGAGTACAGAGGGGGCAATCCTTTGTGCATGGGTACAGGGAATGCAATATCCCTGTGCGGGTCAAGGGCGGCAGCCTTGCCCAGTCAGTGGCGTTTCGCCACTTAGTACTGGGTATTACCTGCGCATAAATGAGCAGGATTGCAGCAAAGCTGCTTCGGTTTATTTGACCACACAAAGAAGAAATTTTAAGAAATGGAGGAAAGTCAATGAGGCTGACACGACATAATGGTCGTTCCGGAAAGCATGGCACTTATAACCCGAAGCATAATGACAGACGTTTTGATTTGGAAAACAGTGAACACATTGATACGGAACGAGCAAAAATGAATGTGTATTGGGACTGTTATCGAGGTGTTTCTACTGGGAATGCCCGTCCCACAGACGCAGAAAAAGATTTTTCTTTTGAACAAGTGGAGCTTAAGTATTACACAGCTCAATATAGCGACTTTATATTTTTTCAGAATGAACGAAATGTAAAGAACCGACATCTGGAAAGGAATAGGACGGTAGAAGATCTCCTGAAAAATAAGAAAACCTGTCCGGAAGAAACCATTTATCAGATAGGAACGATTGAAGAATCTGTTTCTCCGGAAATTTTGTTGCAGATTGTCAATGAATTTTTTGAAGAAATGGGAACTCGTTTCGGGAGTCATGTTCATATTCTGAACTGGGCATTGCACATGGATGAAGGAACTCCACATATTCAGGAACGCCATGTATTTGATTGTAAAAATCAATACGGAGAACTTGCTCCTCAACAGGAGAAGGCGTTGGAAGAATTGGGAATTCCACTTCCAGACCCGTCAAAGCCAAAATCAAAATATAACAATCGCAAGCAGACATTCGATGCAATGTGCAGAGAGCTACTATTTGATATTTGTGAAAAACACGGATTGCACCTGGAGCGTGAGCCTTCCTATGGAGGTAGAGGATATCTGGAAAAACAGGACTATATTATTGAAAAACAAAAGCAGACCATAGCAACGCAAAAGCAGGAACTTTCGGAAATCACAATGAAGATTGATGATGCGGAGGCGCTTGTAGAAGAAATTGCGGAGGATTCTTATGAGAAAGCCTGCGAAATTATTACTGATGCAGTAAGAGCCGAAACACAAAAACAGGATTTAGCTGTGTTGGAGAACTATAAAGAATGGATTACTTCACCGGAAAGAAATCTGTCATCGGAGAAAAAAGATGTTATTGGTAAATGCTTGGATGCTTTAAGCAGCAAAATGAAAAAGGCTGCCGGAAAGATTTTGAGCATGGTGCAGGCGGCACTTAAAAATCTAGAGGTCAAAGAAAATAATAAAGCCAAAGTGAGAGAGAATGCAAAGGAATCCTTACTGGCATTATTGGAACGCAACAAAGAAATGGTAAAACAGAATGATGAATCAGGAAATCCGAAACATCACAAAAAACAGGATATAGAACTTTGACAGGCATCTGATGGTGACAGTCAGGTGCTTTTCTATTTTGGAGGTATGGATGAATGTATTTGAAGTAGTTAAGCAGTCTGTCACAACAAGGCAAGCTGCAGAATGTTATGGATTTCATGTAAATCGCACTGGAAAAATCATCTGCCCATTCCACAATGATAAGAACCCAAGCATGAAAGTGGATAATCGCTTTCATTGTTTTGGGTGCGGAGCTGATGGGGACGTGATTGATTTTGTATCAAAGCTTTATGGTGTCGGTAGCTTACAAACTGCAAAGAAGTTGGCTACAGACTTTGGAATTATGTGTGATTCAAAGACTGAGAATAAAAAGTTAAAACCAATAAGGTGGCTAAAATCAGATGCACAGAAATATGCGGAGGCAGAAAACAAAGTTTTTCGTGTGTTGTCGGATTATTATCATCTGCTAAATCGTTGGGAGGTTCAATATGCTCCTGACATGAAGGATGAAAACTGGCATCCAAGATTTATAGAAGCTTTGCAAAAGAAAACGCATATCGAATATCTGCTGGATACCTTGATATATGGATGTGCAGAGGAAAAAGCAAAGATTGTGATGGAATACGGAAAGGAGGCAATCGTACTTGAACAACGAATTTCAGAATTTAACACCGCAGACGCAGGAAGCAGTTATGCAGACAGTTGCAGAGATGCAGCCTTGCAGGAGTGTGGAAGAAGTCAGAGGAAGTCTGGCATTGAACGAGAATGGCAGCATAAAAAACAGCATCAAGAATTGTGTGACCGTATTGCAGTCTGATCCGATACTTTTCGGTGCAATTCGATACAACATCATGACGGAACGAACAGATATAGCAAAACAATTATGGTGGCACAGGACATCCAGAATGTTAAATGAAACCGATATCAACTATCTTCTGCTTTATATGGAAGAAAAATATGGATTGACAGTGGAAACAAAAATTGAAAAAGCGATTTCTATTGTTGCGGATAAAAATAAATATCATCCAGTCAGAGATTATCTAAATCAGCTGGAATGGGATGGGACTGAGCGAATCAGATATGCTTTGCATCATTTTCTCGGTACAGAAATCAGCGACTACACCTTTGAAGCCATGCGATTGTTCCTGTTGGGAGCAATCAACAGAGCTTTTAAGCCAGGTTGCAAATTTGATGTAATGCTTTGTCTGACTGGCGGTCAGGGCGCAGGAAAATCAACATTTTTTCAATTTCTTGCCATCAAAGATGAGTGGTTTTCTGATGATTTAAAGAAAATGGATGATGAAAATGTCTTTCGTAAGATACAGGGGCATTGGATTATTGAGATGTCGGAAATGATTGCCACAGCTAATGCCAAGAGTATTGAAGAAATCAAATCTTTTTTGAGCCGAAGAAAAGAAACGTATAAAGTGCTTTATGAAAAACAGGCTTCGGACAGACTTCGTCAATGTGTGTTCGGCGGCACGTTAAATACGCTGGACTTTCTTCCACTTGACCGAAGTGGTAACAGACGTTTCTTGCCAATCATGGTATATCCGGACAAGGCAGAAGTTCACATTTTAGAAAATGAAGTTGAGTCCAGAAAATATATTAATCAGTTATGGGCAGAAGCTATGGTTATTTATAAATCTGGAAAAGTGCGTCCTACTCTGTCAAAAGAGGTGGAGAAATATCTGAAAGAATTGCAGAAGGAGTTTATGCCGGAGTACACCAAGGTAGGTCTGATACAGGCATATCTGGAAAAATTTACTGGAAATCAGGTATGCTCTAAGTAACTTTATAAAGAAGCGTTAAACCATGCGTTTGATGAGCCGAAACAATGGGAAATCCGTGAGATTAACGAAATTATGAACAACAGCGTGAATGGCTGGAAACAGTTCTCCAATCCCAGACATTTTGGCAGTTATGGCAGACAGCGAGGTTGGGAGCGTGACAACCAAGGCTCTGCAACAGGAGATAATTTATTGGATTGTTTTGTAGAACTGACAGAGAAAGAAGCCCGTCAGATGGAACTTCCTTTTGGAAATCAGTCTTAAATTGTCAGTTATGTTGTCGAGCCGGTTGTTGACTGGAGTGCCAAAAAAATCCTTTGTTTTCAAGAAATTTTCCACTTTGACAACCAAAACAACAGATAAGATTAAAAAGAAAATAAATATAGTAACAGAGCTTTGCATACAGAATTGGCAGTTTTTTGAGGTCGGTTGTCGAATTTTGTTGTCATTTCCCCTGCAAGGCTATTTTATGGAGGAATAAGCGATGAACGTGAGAAATGAAGTGAAATCACATCTCATGCGTGAAGGCATGACGATGCAGGAAGTATTGAAGCGATTGGAAAAACAGCATGGATGGAGTAAAAGCATTTCCAACTTGTCAGGCAAACTTCAGCGTGAAACGCTGAGATACAAGGAGGTGCTGGAATTGGCAGATGTTTTAGGCTATGAAATTGTTCGGAAGAAAAGAGGGTAAGTGCCTATGGTGAATGAACGCAATGTAGATAAATATGATATTCCTGTATGGAGGAAGTACACTTTGAGTGTGCAGGAGGCAGCAAAATATTTTCACATCGGAGACAAAAAGCTGCGAAAGTTGATTGATGAGAATCCGGATGCAGAATTTATTCTCTGGAACGGATCACGCCCTCAAATCAAGCGTAAAGTGTTTGAACAATTTGTAGATGAGAAATTGTCTGCTATATAAAAACGGTAAAATACATAATGGAATCAGAGCCAAGATTATGGTATTATAGGAATATCATAGCTTGGCTCTTTTCTATGGCAGTAAGGTTGATAGAAAGGAGAAACTTAAATGTCGGAAGTAAGAAGAGATAGTAAAGGCAGAAAGTTATTTACTGGGGAGAGCCAGCGTAAGGATGGGAAATATGAATACAAATATCAGGATAAAATGGGTAGGCGTAAGGCAGTTTATAGTTGGAAGCTGACGCCTTCAGACAGGATTCCTGATGGGAAACGTAATGATATTTCTCTTAGAGAAAAGGAAAAACAGATTCAAAAGGAATTAAGCAGCGATATCGTTCCGGAAGGTGGCAATTATACGGTTCTTGAGTTGGTAGAAAAGTATATCGGAACAAAGACCGGCGTTCGTGATAATACGAGAGCGAATTATAAATTTGTCATTAACATTATCAAGAAAGAGGAGTTTGGAAGATTGCGCATTGATAAGGTGAAACCATCGGATGCCAAACAATGGTTGATTAAGATGCAGCAGGTGGATGGACGAGGGTATAGCAGTATTCATACGATCAGAGGTGTGGTAAGACCTGCTTTTCAAATGGCTGTGGATGACGATTTGATCGTGAAAAATCCTTTTCAATTTGAACTTCATACTGTTGTAGTGAATGATAGTGTTACAAGAGAAGCTATCACACGAAAACAGAAAAGAGATTTCTTGGAATTTATCAAGAATGATAAACATTTCTGCAAGCATTATGATGGAATTTATATTCTGTTCAAAACAGGACTTCATATTTCAGAATTTGTAGGGCTGACACCGGAGAATCTTGATTTTGAAAACGACAGAATTATTGTAGACCATCAGCTTCAGAGAACCAGAGAGATGGAGTATGTGATTGAGGAACCTAAGACCAAAAGCGGTGTAAGAATGGTTCCCATGACACCGGAAGTAAAGGAATGCTTCAAATGTATTCTTGCAAATCGAAAAAAGGTCAAGGTTGAGCCGATGATTCAAGGCTATAAGGGGTTCTTGTTTTTGGACAAGAATAACAGACCGATGGTAGCGCTACATTGGGAAAAGTATTTTCAGCATATTCGTGAGAAGTATAATAAGATTTACAAAATCCAGATGCCGGTCATCACACCGCATGTATGCCGTCACACCTTTTGTTCCAATATGGCGAAGTCGGGAATGAATCCGAAAACGCTTCAATATATTATGGGACACAGTGATATCGCAGTCACATTGAATGTGTACACTCATCTTGGTTACGAAGATGCAGAGGAAGAAATGCAGAAAGTAACAGAAATCAGTTCTAAGAAATCGACAACGCACCGTAAAAAGTGCGTGTCGTAAATCATTTGAATTTACGACAAATGATGGCAAAAACAAGCGAATTTATGCGTAGTTATACCAATTTATGGTTGAATTGCCTCTGTCGTAGAAATGCCGAAAAGTGGCGTAAAATCAAGGGAAATCAAGCATTTACAAGGAGTTTTAGATATATGATAAAGGTATTATTCATCTGCCACGGCAATATTTGCAGAAGCCCTATGGCGGAATTTATATTTAAGGACATGTTACAAAAAGAAAGGCTTTCAGACAAAGTAGAAGTGGCATCCAGAGCGACTTCCACAGAAGAGATCGGAAGCCCGGTCTATCCCAAGGCTAAGCAGGAGCTTGAAAAACATGGTATAGGCTGTGTGGGTAAGAGAGCAAAGCAGCTTGAAAAGTCTGAATATAAGGATTATGATTACATTATAGCAATGGATGATATGAATGTAAGAAATATAGAAAGAATTACAGAAAGGAGTGTCAAAGAAGGAAAGATAAGGAAACTTCTTGAATTTGCAGGCAGCAAGGAAGATATAAGCGATCCTTGGTATACAAGGAAATTCGACATAACCTATGCGGACATAGTGCGTGGTTGCGAAGGGCTTATGAAGGATATAAAAGAAAGATTATAGTTAGTGACACTTTTTTAATAGGAGGTCTGCTGTGGATTATGTCATAGAGATGAACCATATCACCAAAAAATTCGGTGATTTTAAGGCAAATGATGATGTAACGCTAAAGGTAAAAAAAGGAGAGATACACGCCCTGCTTGGTGAGAACGGTGCAGGTAAGTCTACACTTATGAGTGTACTGTTCGGACTGTACCAAGCGGAAGAAGGTGAGATTAAAATAAACGGTAAAAAAGTTGATATACTAAATCCTAATGATGCCAATGCACTCGGCATAGGTATGGTACATCAGCACTTTAAGCTTGTTCATAATTTCACCATACTCGAAAATATAGTGCTTGGAAGGGAAACGACCAAGTTTTCGATTTTGCAAATGAAGGGTGCAAGAGAAAAACTGCTTAAATTAAGCGAGCAATATAAACTAAAAATAGATCTTGATGCTTATATATCGGATATAACGGTAGGTATGCAGCAAAGGGTTGAGATACTGAAAATGCTCTACTGCGATAACGACATACTTATATTTGACGAGCCGACAGCAGTACTTACTCCACAGGAAATAGATGAGCTTATGAAGATAATGAAGCAGCTTGTTGACGAGGGCAAGTCCATTATATTCATAACCCATAAGTTAAATGAAATAAAAAAAGTAGCGGATAGGCTTACGGTTTTAAGAAAGGGCAAAGGCGTAGGAACTGTAGATGTAGATAAAATATCCAAGGAAGATATGTCGGAACTTATGGTCGGAAGAAAGGTAAGTTTTATCTTGGAAAAAAAGAAACTTACTCCGGGAGCTGATATATTAAAAGTGGAAAACTTAAATGTAGACTCCAAGCATAAGGGTAAACTTTCCGTAAAGAACGCTTCATTTGAGGTAAAGGCAGGGGAGATACTGTGTATAGCGGGTATAGACGGTAACGGTCAGTCGGAGCTTGCATATGCCATTACAGGTTTGGCACCTTGTGCTTCAGGGCATATATATCTTAATCAAAATGATATAACTAAAAAAAGTATAAGAGAAAGAACCTTATCCGGTATGGCACACATTCCGGAAGACAGACATAAAGACGGGCTTGTGCTTGACTATACTTTGGAAGAAAATCTGGTACTGCAAAGCTATTACAGTGAAAGGTTTCAAAAAAACGGTTTTCTTAAATTCGGTGAAATAAGAAAGTATGCAGGAGAGTTAATAGAAAAGTTTGACATACGCTCAAGTAAGGGAGAGACAAGTACTGCAAGGTCAATGTCCGGAGGTAATCAGCAAAAGGCTATTATAGCCAGAGAGCTTGACAGAGATCCGGATATAGTAATAGCGGTGCAGCCGATAAGAGGACTTGATGTAGGCGCTATAGAGTATATACACAAAAGACTTATAAAGCAAAGGGATAATAATAAGGCGGTGCTTTTATTTTCACTTGAGCTTGATGAAGTTATGAATGTAAGCGACAGAATTTTGGTAATGTATGAGGGAGAGATCGTGGCAAATGTACTTCCTAGTGAGACAACTGTAGAAGAACTAGGACTTTATATGTCAGGGGCTAAGCGAGGTAAGGGATATGAAGTTTAAGAATTTATTTAATTTATCGGATGAAAAAAACATAAGCTTTATGTCATCAATACTTGCAATTATTTGCGGACTGCTTTTCGGACTTTTGATTTTGCTTGTAAGTAAGCCGAGTCATGCACTTGGAGGTTTTGCCATGATAGTGCAGGGCGGATTTACAGACGGCATCAAAGGCATAGGTCAGGTGCTATATATAGCAACACCCATAATCATGACCGGACTTTCGGTAGGATTTGCTTTTAAGACCGGACTTTTTAACATAGGAGCGTCAGGACAGTTTACTATGGGAGCCTTTGCGGCTATATGGATAGGAGTTAAGATGCCGATACAGCCGGCATTTTCACACTGCCTGCTGGCACTTGTGTGTGCAATTTTGGCAGGGGCTGCTTGGGCATTTATTCCGGGATTTCTTAAGGCATTTTTTAATGTAAATGAAGTTATCTCATCTATTATGATGAACTACATAGGAATGTATGCGGTAAATATAATGATAAAAAATTCCGTATATGACAGAGTTAAAAACCAATCCAAGGCGGTTATGGCAACAGCTAATCTTGGCAAGGCGGGACTTGATAAAATATTTCCCGGCACAAGTATCAATGTAGGTATACTTATAGCAATATTTTCAGTAATTCTAATACACATACTGCTTAACAAGACGGTATTTGGTTATGAGCTTAAAGCCTGCGGACAAAACAGTTTTGCCAGCAGATATGCAGGAATTAATGCAAAGAAGAACATAATCCTGTCAATGCTTATAGCAGGAGGGCTTGCAGGACTTGGAGGAGCACTTTTATATCTGGCTAACTCCGGAAAATACTTACAGGTACTTGATATAATAGCACCTGAAGGCTTTAGCGGAATATCTGTAGCCTTGCTCGGACTTTCCAGTCCTATAGGCATACTTTTTTCAGGACTTTTTATAGCCCATATAACAGTAGGCGGATACAATATGCAGCTTTTTGACTTTGCTCCTGAAGTTATAGATATGATCATAGCGGCTATAGTATACTGCGGTGCCTTATCACTTTTGTTTAAACATTTGATATATAAATTTATCAAAAATAAAAAGAAGGCTTCCGATAATCCGGCAAAGAAAGAGGAGGTATAGTATGGATATTTTAAGCTTTATTGTTCAACAAACCATGTTTTTTGCTATACCTTTGCTTATAGTGGCTACAGGCGGTATGTACTCCGAGCGAAGCGGTGTTATCAACATAGCACTTGAGGGTATCATGGTAATAGGAGCTTTTTGCGGTATTTTCTTTATAAATATATTTCAAAAAAGCATGAGCGGTCAGGGGCTTTTGCTGCTTGCAATACTGATAGCAGGTATAAGCGGAGGACTTTTTTCCTTACTTCATGCCTTTGCAGCTATTAACATGAAGGCGGATCAGACCATAAGCGGTACGGCACTTAATATGTTCGCCCCTGCCTTTGTAATATTTACAGCCAGAATGATACAAAAAATCCAGCAGGTACAATTTACGGATACCTTCCGTATAGATGCGGTACCCGCACTTTCTTCAATACCTGTAATAGGAGATATGTTTTTTAAGAAGGCATACATTACCACCTATATAGGGCTTTTGATATTTGCACTTGCAGCCTTTGTGATAAAGTATACGAGGTTTGGACTCAGGCTTAGAGCCTGTGGAGAGCATCCGGGGGCTGCCGACTCTGTCGGAGTAAATGTATACAAGATAAGATATGCCGGAGTTGTGATCTCGGGTGTGTTGGCAGGTATAGGGGGGCTTGTATTCGTAGTACCTACTTCCACGAACTTTAACGGTACGGTTGCAGGATACGGTTTCCTTGCACTTGCGGTACTTATATTCGGTCAATGGAGAAGCAATAAAATCTTCTTTGCAGCATTTTTCTTTGCGATTATGAAGACTCTTGCAAGTGCATATTCGTCCATACCGGTATTAAAAGATTTATCGATACCGAGCGAATTTTATAAGATGTTCCCTTACATAGTTACTCTTATAGTACTGATGTTCTCTTCCAAGAGTTCACAGGCACCGAAGGCTGAGGGTATACCTTACGATAAGTCAAGCAGATAGGGGTAAATATTATGAGAATGTATGATTTGATCATGAAAAAAAGAAATGCTCTTAAACTTTCAAAAGAAGAGATAGATTATATTATATCAGGCTATGTGGCAGGTGATATACCGGATTATCAGATGGCAGCCTTTCTTATGGCAGTGTATTTTAGGGGCATGGACAAGGAAGAGACTGCGGCTATGACCTTGGCAACGGCACAGTCCGGTGATATGGTGGATCTGTCTTCCATAGAAGGAGTTAAGGTAGACAAGCACTCTACCGGCGGTGTAGGAGATAAGACCACCCTTATAGTCGCACCAATAGTTGCAGCCTGTGGCTGCAAGGTGGCAAAGATGTCGGGAAGAGGACTTGGGCATACCGGAGGTACGGTAGATAAGCTTGAGTCAATTCCTAATTTAAGAACAGCTTTTAGCAAGGAAGAGTTTTTTGATATTGTAAGAAAGACCGGAATAGCTGTAGTGGGGCAGTCCGGCAATCTTGCACCTGCTGATAAGAAGCTTTACGCTCTTAGAGATGTAACCGCTACAGTCGATAACATTTCCCTCATAGCAGTATCAATTATGAGTAAGAAACTTGCAGCGGGCAGTGATTGCATAGTGCTTGATGTAAAGTGCGGCAGCGGAGCGTTTATGAAAACACTTGATGATGCGATAAAACTTGCCGAGGAAATGGTTGATATAGGCGAGCACGCAGGCAGGAAAACTTTGGCAGTAATTACCGATATGGACATACCGCTGGGCAACAATATAGGCAACAGCCTTGAGGTTATAGAAGCGGTTGAAGTGTTGAAAAATAAAGGACCGAAGGACCTTTTAGAAGTAAGCAAGGAGCTTGCGGCAAATATGCTGCACTTGGGGCTTGGTAAAGAATTAAAAGAGTGTTTTTCAATGGTGGAAGATGCAATTAGTTCGGGTAAGGCACTTGATAAACTTACGGAAATGGTGGCTGCGCAGGGCGGAGATACGGAAGTTATAAAAAATAGCGAAAAGTTTAAAAAGCCTAAGTTCAGCTTTGAGCTAAAAAGCGACAGAAAAGGCTATATTGCCCATATGGATACCGAAACCATAGGCATAGCATCAAGCCTTTTGGGAGCCGGAAGAAAGACCAAGGAAGACAGTATAGACTACAGTGCAGGTATAAAACTTATTAAAAAAACCGGAGATTATGTAAATCCCTCAGATGTGCTTTGCATAATGTATGCGGATAATGAGGATTTATTTGCCGAGGCTGCGAAAAAGTTTTTATCGGGACTTGAATTCAGTGATGAAAAAGTAAATGTAGGACCTCTTGTACTTGCCAAGGTAAGTAAAGAAGGGGTGGAAAGGTATTAGTATAAAAATATTTTCTAAGTTAATTATGCCGGACATAGTGGTGTAGTGACGAGTAGTGTAAAATATTTTCTAAGCTGATTATGCCGGACATAGTGGTGTAATGATGAGTAGTGTAAAATACTGTATTGCTATTTGTGTCATATTTAGGGAGTAATGAGCATTAGTGTAAAATATTTTATTGCTATTTGTGTCATATTTATGGAGTAATGAGCATTAGCATAAAAATACTTTCATACTATTTATTTGTGTCACAATCTAGTGTATAGTATCATTGATATTTAGTCTTATTACTGCTTTGTTAATAGATTTTAACAAACGCATAATAAAGGGAATTGAGATTTATTCTACTATTACCTATATTAATTAAATACCAATGATACACTACACTAGCAGCAGAATGGAGATTAAAATGGATATTAAAAAAATATGTTCACATGTGGATCATACGATTCTTAAGGCTGATACAAGCCTAAAAGATATTGACAAATTATGCGAGGAGGCTATAAGGCTTAAGACCGCTTCCGTATGCATACCCCCACATTATATAAAGTATGTACATGATAAATACGGCAAGGAGCTTGTTATCTGTACGGTAGTAGGCTTTCCTTTGGGATATGCCTGCAGCGAAGCAAAAAAAGCCGAGACAAGAAAGGCTTTGGAAGACGGTGCTTTAGAAATAGATATGGTAATAAATATCTGTGATGTGAAGAATAAAGACTATGATAAGGTTGAGGCTGAGATAAGGCAGTTAAAAGAGCTTGTAGGAGATAAGGTTTTAAAAGTTATAATAGAGTGCTGTTATCTTGATGAAGAAGAAAAAATCAAACTTTGTGAGATAGTAAGCAAGGCTAAGGCGGATTTTATAAAGACTTCAACAGGTTTCGGAAGTTCAGGTGCAAAAAAAGAAGATATAGAGCTTTTTAAAAAGCATATATCAAAGGATGTAAAGATAAAAGCAGCCGGAGGCATAAGAACCCTTGAAGATATGGAGGAGTTTATAAATTTAGGTTGTGAAAGAATAGGGAGTTCTTCTATAGGAAAATTATGTTAAAGTTCAGGCAGGCATTCATAATTTATCAAAAAAACTAAAAAAGTTTAAATTCTATTTATAAATTAGACGAAGATGAATGCAGGCAGTAGCCTGATAGATATACATATATAACATACACCTGAAAGCAAGTTTTCATTTGGTATATTATATATGTATATTTTGCTTGAACTGTAACAAAATTATTACAATAGATTTACATAAGGAGTAATTTGATGAAGAAAAGAGATACATTTATGATTGGCAGTCATTTTTCTAAGCGCTCATACTGCTCTAAAAGCAATTGGGTCAATAAAAAATATAAATTTTTAACGACAATACTTTTAGGTGCTTTGCTTATGTCGGCTTGCTCAAATTCGGGCACGGAAAGCAGCAAGGCTTTAGAAAGTACGGCACAAGAAAGCATACAGACAAGTATACAGGAAGGTACTACACAGGAGAGTGTGCAGAAAGGAGTAACGGAAAGCAGTAGCATCGCAGTAATAAATGAGGACGGATCCACAGTTACAGATCAAGGTGCAATAAGTATTTTTGAGGATTTTAATACTTTGGAAGAGGCTGCAAAATGTGCAGGTTTTGAATTGGCAGCGCCTGAAAAAATAGAAGGCTATGAAAATAGGTATATACAGGCAGTAAAGAATGAGATGATACAGGTCATCTATGATGACAGTGCCGCTGAAAACAGTATAACCATAAGAAAGTCAAACAAGGCTAAAGACAGTATGCTAAGCGGTGACTATAATCAGTACAGTAATCAAAAAGAAACAGAAGTAGAGGGTGTTAAAGTAAGCTTAAAAGGCAATGAAGAGGGCAGTGTAAGTCTTGCTACATGGACAAACGGTAATTACAGTTATTCTTTCGCACTTAATAAGGCAATGCCTGAAGATAAGCTGATAGAGATAGTTAAAGGAATTAAATAATTTTTATATGTTTAGAAAAATTTATCTATTTGCTTATATCTCAATTAATGGTAAAATTAAGTATGTAAGCGTATAAATGCCAAAATAATATTTTGGCAAAACTCAAATAATAAGGAGGATTTATTATGAGGAAATTAACAAGTGTATTATTGATGTCAGCTGTGGCACTATCTTTACTGTCAGCATGTTCAAAGCCGACAACCGAAACTCAGGCAAGTTCGGATGCAAGTCAGGTAGGCGAGTCTGTATCGGATGCGGGAAGCGAGGCGGCTTCCGAAGGAACTGCCGCTTCAGGCTACGAGCTTGCACTTATTACAGATGTAGGAACTATAGATGACAAGTCATTTAACCAAGGTTCTTGGGAGGGTCTTGATAAGTATGCTACAGAGCATAATATTACCCATAAGTATTACAAGCCGGCAGAAAAATCAGATGCTGCCTGCATTGATGCTATAGACCTTGCGGTTAAGGGCGGTGCAAAACTTATAGTAACACCGGGATTCTTATTTGAAGGACCTGTACATGAGGCACAGGCTAAGTATCCTGATGTAAAGTTTGTTACAATAGATGCAGAGCCTAAGTCAGGTGATACAGCGGATATAGCACAAAACTCACATGCAATCTTTTATGCTGAGGAGCAGGCAGGTTACCTTGCAGGTTATGCAGCAGTAAAAGAGGGTTATAAGAACTTAGGATTTATGGGAGGAATAGCTGTTCCTGCAGTTGTAAGATTCGGTTACGGATATGTTCAGGGTGCTGATGCGGCAGCTAAGGAATTAGGACTTGCCAAGGGTGATGTAAAGATCAAGTACACCTATGTAGGAAACTTTGATGCAAGCCCTGAAAACCAGACAAAGGCGGCTTCATGGTACAATGAAGGTGTTGAATGTATATTTGCTTGCGGAGGTGCTGTAGGAAACTCAGTTATGAAAGCGGCAGAGGCGGCAGATAAGGTAGTTATAGGAGTGGATGTAGACCAGTCGGTTGAGTCACCTACAGTTATAACCTCAGCTACCAAGAATCTTCAAGATTCAGTATACAATGCTATAGCAGAGTTTTATGACGGAAAATTCCCGGGCGGAACCAAGGTTATACTTACAGCAAGCGATCTTGGAGTAGGACTTCCTATGGAAAGTTCCAAGTTCAAGAATTTTACAAAAGAAGATTATGATAAATTATATGAGAGCTTAAAGAGCGGAAGTGTAACTATAGCTAATGATGAGGCTGTAGGGGACAATGTTACCGATATAAGCACAGAAGTTGTAGAGGTAAGCTCTGTAGAGTAAAATATATGGATTATATTAAGAAATTACCGAAGATTGAGTTACATTGTCATTTGGACGGCTCTCTTCCAAGGGCTACTATTGAAGAACTTTTAGGAAGAGAGGTAGAAGACTCTGAGCTTAGCGTGTCTGAGGACTGTAAGAGCCTAACCGAATACCTGCAAAAGTTTGATTTGCCCTTAAGTGCACTTACGAGTTATGCTGCATTTAAAAAGGCGGCAAAAGATTTTGTATTAAGCCTACAGGCGGATAATACGATCTATGCGGAAGTAAGATTCGCTCCGCTGCTTTCAGTTAATGCTAACCTAAAACTAAGGGATATAATGGAAGCGGTGATAGAGGGGTTAAAAGAAGGTAAAGCACTTACCGGCATAGATGTGGGACTTATAGCCTGTGCCATGAGGCACCATGAGCCTGAAAAAAGCCTTAGAATGTTCTCTGAGATAAGGGATTATTTGGGCTTCGGTCTTAATGCTTTGGATCTTGCAGGAGATGAGTCAAAGTATCCTATGAGCTTATTTATGGACTTATTTAAAAAGGCAAAGTGCATGGGCTATCCATTTACCATACACGCCGGAGAGTGCAGGGATGTAAGGAATGTGCTTTTAAGCGTAGAGGCAGGGGCTTTAAGAATAGGTCACGGAATAGCCTTAAGCGGACAAAGAGATGCTATAAAGCTTTGTAAGGATAAGGGCATAGGCATAGAGATGTGTCCTATAAGTAACTTGCAGACAAAGGCGGTTGATGATATCAAAGCCTATCCTCTAAAAGAGTTTCTTGAAGCCGGACTGTCAGTTACCGTTAATACTGATAACAGAACTGTAAGTAACAGTACTATGGAAAAGGAACTTGAGTTTGTGGCAAATGAGTTCGCACTTGGTGAGGATGTCATAAAGAAGCTTATGATAAATGCTGCCAATCTGGCTTTTGCAGATGATAATATAAAACATAATTTGTTAAATAAAATATTGTAGTACTTGCAGAGAATGCTTTACACCAAGCGAAAATACATTAATTAAAAGATGCATCAAAAAATGAGCAATAGAGCGGCTTGAGCCTAATTTCATATGCCATGCATTGATTTAACTGCTGTATTGATGTAATGATATCTGAACTGATTATTGTTTGTGGAAGTTGTAAAGCGGTAAAACACCTAAAGTATCGGTTTAAATATCAACAGGTAGCTACACCGTTATCTGTGAGATAATTGATATTTAGGTATTGTAATAATAAAAAGGGGCTGTTGAGACATTTTCAGCTCCTTTTATTTATAGCAGGGTGCTGTAAGGAATATAGACTTGCGGCGAACACTGCCCCTAGTGTAGCGTATCGTTGATATCCAGCTTTATTATTGCTTTGTTAATAAATTGTAACAAATACATAATAAAGGGAATGGATATTTACTCTACTATTGCAGATATTAATTAAATGTCAATAATACATTACACCAGATTGAGTATGGGGCTAAAGCTTCCCTACTCGATTAGAAATCTATTAACCAAGTAGTCTTGCCCGACTACACCATTATTATATCAGGAGAGGATATGTTGTCTATTAAAGAAAAACTTGATACCTGCTTTAATGAGGTAAGAAAAAAGCTTAGTTTTAAACCGGAAGTGGCTTTGGTACTTGGTTCCGGTCTCGGTACTTATGCGGAGGATATAGAAATAGTTGAAAGTCTATCATATAAGGACATAAAGGACTTTCCGGTGTCCACTGTAAGCGGACATGAGGGTAGATTTATCTGTGCATATATAGGAAAAGTTCCGGTGATCATTATGCAGGGAAGAGTGCATTACTATGAGGGGTATGACATGACGGATGTGGTGCTGCCTATACGAATTATGTCCATGCTCGGAGCTAAGAAGCTTATATTAAGCAATGCTGCCGGCGGAATAAATCAAAGTTTCCATCCCGGAGACTTTATGATCTTAACCGACCATATCAGCAGCTTTGTAAGAAGCCCTCTTATAGGTCCCAATATAGATGAACTGGGTACAAGATTTCCAGATATGAGCGAGATCTACTCTAAAAGATGTGTAAATGTAATAAAGGAAGTTGCAAAAAAACTTAGTATAGATATGAAAGAGGGAGTTTATCTTCAATGCAGCGGTCCTAATTATGAAAGTGCGGCAGAGATAAGAATGTATAAACTTATGGGAGCCGATGCGGTAGGTATGAGCACTGCCTGTGAGGCTATGGCAGCGGCACATATGGGTATGGAAGTAGCTGCGATCTCCTGCATAACCAACTACGCTACAGGACTTAGTGACAGAAAACTTGATCATGTGGAAGTGAAGGAAGTTGCGGATAAGGTATCAAGTCAGTTTAAGGGTTTGGTTACTGAGGTGATAAAGAATATATAATTCAAATACATAAACCGTTACAAACATATCTTGCCTTGGACACGCTCTCGCTAACCTCGCCTCGCAGCGGTACTAAGCTTTATCTTCGCCTGACGGCTTGATAAAGCAAGT